>VMHT01143004.1_pt1 | contig 63637 bp, 46 predicted proteins | sample 4693611 | NCBI WGS metagenome assembly VMHT01 (sample SAMN12280063, study PRJNA550983) | marine metagenome | isolation source: seawater sampled from same location over 5 years 0.02-0.2 micron viral filtrate | place: USA: collected off the coast of southern California halfway between the port... ...
ATCATGCTCATATTAAGTTTTAATAATTTCTTTTCATCGGTGTCTACGTCTAATGCTTTCAACCAAGTTTCATCAAGTGCGTTTTCTGAATCAATCAACACAACAAATATGCCTTGCTCTTGTGCGTGTTTCACAATATTACCTGCACAGATGTATGATTTACCTGCACCCGATTCTCCTGCAAACACAGTTACTTTTCCTAATGGAATACCTTTATTGAAATCACCACTCACCAAATAGTTCAGTGCGTAGTTACCTGTAGAGATCCAATCTGTTGGATCATTAAACCCTGAACTCATTCCTGTTATGGATTTTGTCAAAGTCTTTCTAAATTTACTAACGTCAAATGCCTTTACCATAATTTTTTACCTTTAAGTTGTGTGGGGAGTTGCCTCCCCACTGTATGCTTTTTATTTTCCTTGTCTTGCTCTGATCATCGCTAGGATGTCTTCTGCACTGTTGTTTGTATCCTGTGTAGCAGGTTTCTCTGCAGGTGTTTCTACCTTTGGAGCCTCTGTTGCCACTGGCTGAGCCGCTGGCGCTGGAGTTTCTGCTTTAGGAGTTACAGGGTCACCAGTTTTTGCTGATAAGCCTGCCGGTCTAAAGTATTGACCAAACTTTTCTTGGTCATACGGTTCACCGTCAACTGACGCTTGGAACATTTCTTGCATCACTTTAACATCTACATCTGATGGTTTCTTTGGAAGAAAGTCAGATAAGTTAAACAAGTTAAATTGTGATACAGCATTGTTTTCTTCATCAGTCAATGCTCTAGATTTTCTAGACCAAGTTGATGTTGAATAGTCTGCATAACCACCTTTAGATGTTTTAATAATTCTAAAGTCCACACCGTTCAATTTATCAGTTGGAAGATCTTCCATATCTGGATCCATTAATGCACCTTTAATGATTTGGAAAATTTGCGGACCAATTATAAATCTTCTAACTGGATTCGCTGGACTCTCCTCTTCATTAAGAGGATCTTCTTTAACAAAACCTTGGAAGATGTAACTTCTTTTCTTCCAATATTTTCTTCCCATGTCCTCTAATTTAGGATCTTTGAACCATGCTCTTACTTCTGTAAGAATTTGACAAGTTTCACCATACATTTCCATACATGGTACTTGTACTTGGACTGGTCTTGAATCCGTGTCACCTTTAATGCCTGCAAAAGGTAATTTAATCATAAGTCTTTCCTTCCAGAAAAAAGTATTCTCTTTATCTCCGTCTGGTAGAAATCTTACTGTTGCTTGTTCTGACTCTTTAAGATTCCAGAATGGGTAGATAGCGTTATCGCCACCTGATCTGGTTGAGCCTGTTGAACGTGCTTCTTGTTCTTTCAACTTTGCACGTATGTCTGCGAGTGTTGCCATAATATTAGCCTCCTATTTTTTGCCTTATAGCGTAATTGTGCCTATTAATGTTTTTGTAGCACATACTTCATATACTACAATAACTTTACTATTTAGTCAATGTTTAATTAAGTGGGTGTTTTACCGAATTGTATTAGACGCCTGCTAATTTTTTAATTTTGGCAATTTCAGGGTCTTGATTATTCATTAATCTTGAAATTGTTTCTTGTGCAGTCTTGATTGATCCATCACCAAATTTCTTTTCAACACTTGTTATTACTGCTGTTTCACCTTTTGGAAATTGGTTTGTTGTGTAATCAAAGAAACTTTTAACAAAGTCTTCCACAGTTTCTTCTTTGTTGTCAAATGACTTATCACCATCTTTTACTTTTGAAATAGCACCGTCTGGATCCATTTTAACATCAATTGTGTCATCTTCTGTTTCATCTTGACCTTTGTTTCTTAATTTGTCAAAATTCTTTTTCAAATATGCCATTGCCGTTTTTGCATCGCCAAATTTTTCTACTGACTCACCGTCTTTACCTAATATATCATACACCATTTTACCATCTTTGCCTTGATACATTGACACATATGGTTTGATGTCTTCAAAAGTAATTCCTTCTTCTTTGTTTATACCTGGGTCTGATTGCATATCGCCTGTGTCTACTTGTGAAAGCATTTCAGGTTTTTTTGTTTTGATATAATCCATAATCATTGGACGTAAACAAGCATCTGCATCTTCTTTTGATGCCATTTTAATTTGTGTTGCAAGTGCTTCATCATCAATAATTCCTTGCAAACTTTCGATTCCGTTTACACCATTTGGTCCTGCTGGAAAATGTTTTGCCATCAGTTTGTTTAATTTTTCTAGTGCTTGATTGCTTTCTTCTTTGTCTGATGAAAATAAACCGTTTTCATCTTCGCTTACAATTGATTCTATTGCATCTTCAAATTCATTGAATGTATCTAAACTTTCTATTGTTTTGCCCAGTGCGTCTTGAACAGTTTCAGGATCTGTATTTGTGTGTACAATTATGCCATTGTGTCTACTTGCATCTGGTTGAACATCTGCAACAATGCCTGCTTTTGCAAGTTCTTGTTGAATTTCTTCTGCATCTTTTTCTGTTACAGGACTTTCAGGATCAAAATCTCCTGCAACATCGTATCTCAATGTTCTAGATTCTGAACCGCCTTCGTAACCTTGTGCTTCTGTTTCAAAATCTTCTGGTGAAAGATTTTTAATTGAAGTTTTTTCAGATACTAGTTTGTAAATGTATGGAAATACATCTTTTAATTCTTCATTGAATTGTTTGATTGTTAATTCATCTATCCAGTTTTTGCTTACTTCTTCTGGAACTTCTTCTAAAACTGCTTCTGAATGTGTTTCTTTTACTGACTTGTATCCTGATTCTTTTTGTAATTTTTGTGCAGTTGTTTTAATTTCTTCTATTCTTTCATCTATTACATGCAAATAATCTTTTAATCCTTCTGCCATAACATTGGATCTGTTCATGTAAGTTTTAAATTTTCTTAATTTGTTTAATTCTTCTGATAAACCAATTATGTGTTTGCCAAATGAATCAAATGGATTACCACCTTCTGACACGTGACGTGTCATTGCTCTTGCACCATTTAAATGCTTAATAGGATACTTGAATCTTTCTCCTTCTGGACTTTCGATAAAAATTGATTCTATTCTTTGAGATCTTGCACCTGGAACTTCAGGATTTACAACAGTTGAATGTTTTAAAATAAGTTTTGCGTCACCTATTTGTTGAAAACTTGTCTTGTTTGTGCCAAACATATTTGATTCTGCTACTGGTTCCATATCTTTTTCTTTCTTTAAGTATTCGTAGTCTCTTTTTTCTAAATTGGATTTTGTAATGTCCCTAGTGTCAAACGCCATTAATCTAGACTTGGCAAACTCTCTCATTTCTTTTAAAAAGTTGTACCAACTTTCTTTTGTTAATGGGTCTGCTTCACTGATTATGTCAGTGCTGTGTAACACTACTAAACCCTGGTCTTCGCTAATACTTATGCTTATTTTGCCGAAACTTTTGCCTTCTTTTGTGTAGTCAAAGTCAAAGAAACGTGCTTCTTTTGGCTCATTAGTGACGTTGCCGTCTGAATCTCCAACCGTTACAGCAGGAAATTGCCCACGAATTTTGTTAAAAAGTGCTGTTGATATGTTTTGTATGTCCATATAGTGTATTTATTTGTTTAGTGCGAAACAAACAGTGGCAATGGCATCACTTTTTCCGCCATCTCGTCGTCTTCGATTTGGGTAAATGTATTGTATATTTTAGGATCCCAATCTCTTAATACACCCATTATTCTTACACAAAGTAAAGTAGCAGACACTAAATCATCGTGGTCTCCTGATTTTGCTTTGTATGAATTGCCCGATGCAATAAATGATTTTAATTCTTTTATGAGTATTTTAGAATTAATTTTGATCTTGCTACGCTCTACCATTGCTTTCAATCTAGAACAAGCACTAATTTTTGATCTATGCGTTGTGTTGAATCCTTTTCTAAACTTTCTGATATGTCCTTTTCTAATAGGTTCAGATACAAACATTCCTGGTATATTTTCTTCTCCAAATTCTGCAATCACTATCAGTGCTGATTCACCAATGGTGTTGTTTTTTACACTCCAGTAAATGTTAGCACCAGTGGTTGATTGACACTCATCTTTTATCTGATGGCAAATTTCTTTTAGTATTCTTACTTGATGAGGAATAGCAGTCATATTGTGTTTCCATTCAGCAACTTGTTCAAAACTAGGCAATTCAAATACTTGTATTGCGGCTGAATCTCCACCTGTCCCCATTGCAGGATCTAATGCAACAACGTATGTGGATTGAGGATTAATTTTTTTGTACCAACGTGTTTGTCCCATGTTCATTATTGGCTCTTTTCCTTCTAGTGTGCTTAACATGATACTATCAATAAGTGTTTCGTCAAATACTAAAAATTCACATCCATATTCACGTCTAAATCTTTCTTCGCCTATTCGTCCAAGTTCCTGTTGTTTCCAGTCTTCGTCTCTTTCAGGATGTTCGTCCCAAGCGGCAGTAAAACCGTGGAATCCATTAGACCCCAATTCTTGTTCATTGCCGTGCTCGTCAAATTTGTTTTGACTTTCTCTCCATATTGTTGCAAAAACATCTTCGTCTGAGTTAGGTGTTGATGTTATAATTGCACGTCCACCTGTTGCCAGTGTAGGAGATATTGAAGTCCAAAATTCTTGTGCTATACCTGGGTTAACAAATGCAAACTCATCACAGTACAATAAAGATATTGACATACCTCTACCAGTATTTCCTGTTGTGGTTGCTGATACAATCCTTGATCCATTTTCAAATTCCATAGATCCTTTGTTGTAGTTTGTTACACCTGCTCTGACATAATCGGGACACAGTTCGTATCCATATCTAATACGTTGCATGATTTCTTGAGCACCTGTGTATTTGTGTGCCGCAATAAGAATAGTTTGATCTGGATGAAACATTGCATACCATAAAAGATAACAAGCGGCAGTTGTTGTTTTACCACTTTGTCTTGGTAGCATATTGATATTAAATCTATGATCGTGATAACTTGATAATAATCTTGTTTGATATTCAAAAGGTTCAAATACACATTTACCTCTAACAGGGTGCTGAATAAAAAAGAATTTTTTAGCAAATTTTAAAAATCCTAATTTTGCATCAGAACATTCTACTAGGTCTTGTATCTGTTCTTCTGTAAATTTTTCTCTTACGTGTGCTTTTTTGGTTAAAACACCATCTAAACTTTTATTGCTCATACGTAGTACTTATGCTGTGATTTTTTGGAAAATTTTTATTTGATTAAGCGTTTTTCTTTGCCATCTTTGTTGCAGTTGCGTACATCACTGCTTCAGCGTCATCGCCATAACGGTCTTTAAAATCGCCTTTGGCTTTTTTCATACCTTTGACGTATTTTTCTTTTGATTTTTCTTCTGGTTTTGAGAGTTTACGTTCTAGTCTTTTTTTTTGAAATCTTCGTATGCTGAAAGTAAAGTTTCTTTGATAGATGAAGTTAAATCTTTTTTATCTTCTTTTTCATCTTCTAAAGCCATTGGATTGTCACCACCTGCTACTTTTGGATATGTTTTTTTAGCCTTGTTAATACCGCCTGCTATGTCTTTTGTCATATATTGCGTATCTTGGTAACTCGGTGCAGGTGTAGTACTTGCTTTTCCAGGAACTTCTTCAGTTGCTTTAACATCTGCTTCTGCTTCTGGCGCCTCTGGCTTAGGACCAACTATTGCTGGTGGAGGTGTTACTCCTGCACTTCTAAAGATTTGCGCCATTGCATTAATGTCTTCTGGTGTATCACCATATATTGACAATGCGGCACCTTCATCAATTCTTTTCTTTTGTCCAGTTTCTGGATTTTCGATACTGTCCATTTTTTTGATTAAATCTCTTAAGTCCATAATACTATTTACCTGGTTGAGGGTTTCCTTTAAGTGGCCCTTTATGTGCTGGTTGTACTGGAGATTTGCTATCTCCGTCTGTTTTACTTAACTGCTCTTGTTTTGCTGAATCAACTGACTTACCTGCATCTGGTGCCGGTCTTTCTTTTCTTGCTTTTTCAAGTTCTTTAAGCAATTCCATTACTCTGTTGTCGCCTACTGTTTTTTGTTCGTCTTTACTTTTTTCGTAATCACTATTAAGCATTGCTTCGTATGGTTTGTTATCTTTGGGTGCTTGTTCCAGTTCTTGAGGAGCATTTGGATCCCGTACTATTACGTGATATGGATCCAACCCCAATGTGTCTTGCAAGTATTGTTCTAAAACTGATGGTACTGTTGGGTATTCAGTTTCTATATCAAAATATGTTGCTCTTGTGTTTTGTAAATTTGGGAAATCTAGTGGTCTTTCTTGTATTGGCGTTTTCTTGCCTTTGCTCATTTTAGCAACTTTGAATTTTTGCATCACAGTTTCTAGTCTGTCAACTGCGCCTTCTGGTAATTCACCTGCTAAACCCACTTTAAAAGAGTAAGTTTTTTTGCTTTCTACAAGATAGTGTTTAAAACTTTGTGTCATGTGTATTATTTATCCATTTTTTTAAGTTTTTCAAGTAAACTGTTACGGTCAGATATTATGTAACCTTCACCCTGCACCAAATCGGCGCCTTGTGACTCTCCCTTGGAGTCTTGTTTCTGCTTTTTCAGTTGTAAATCGACCATTTTTAACTTTTTGTCCAATTTGGCTGATTTTGCATCTAAACCTGTCTTTAGCATATTGCCTGCTACTTCGAATATTCTTGCAGAGTATCTACTTTCTACATTCATGCCTAAATCCATTAAATCTTCATATGCTGTCACGGCTCTTTGACCTATATCATCCAGTTCTTGGTCACCCATTTCACCCAAACCGTCAACTTTTGGTAGTGCCGCCGCAATTTTATCAAACTCTGAGATGTCTCTGAGTGCTGTGTTGTTTTCCTTTGCTTGTTTCTTGGAAACTTTTTTATCTTTCTTTTCTTCCTCTTTTACAATGTCTTGCGATTCAGGAAGATTAAGCAATTCTTCTAACTTTTTTGTCATGACCTAAATATTTATAGTTGTTACCAGACGTATAAGCCAAGATAGAATGCTACCCCAATTACTATTGTCCAAAATATAATTTTATTCATATACAACTATTTATTTGCGTTTTCCTGAGTGGAATATGTCTGCTTCGTTTATAACCTTGAATGAAAATCCTCTATTTTTACACCATGCTCTTGCTGACTTCCATTTTGCTTGGTTAATAATCAGTTGTGCTTGATTGTATCTATTCTTTCCAACACTTTCCAATTTGGTTTGATTTTCAGGTTTTATTTCTATAATGTCTGCGTGTTGTTTTCCGTTTTTGTCAGCATATGCAATAAAAAAATCAGGAACGTACACTGAAAATTTTCCGTTTAAAGGATGTCTGTATGGAATTTTTATGGATTCACTTGCCCATTTAGAAATGCTCGGACTTTCATCACAAAATCTCATAAAAGCGAATTCCCAACTGCTTCTGTACAAAGGAGTTTTGCCACCAATGTATTTGTCAGGATATTTCATAGAGAATCTACCCTGTGCAAATTTAGCCATTTTACTTCACTATGTTTCTTTTTTCTGTTTGATTAGATACTGTAGAATCTTTGTATCCAAGAGAAGAAATTTTTGATCTGTTTGCGTTTAGTATCTCAGTAACTATGCTACTCAATTTCATATCATCGAAACCTTTAAGAGTATCTATAAGTGTAAAAACATTAACACCATCTACTTTTGCCTGTGTTAATAAAACTGTTGCGGTTGATATTGCACTCTGTCTAGCAAAGCCTCTTGATTCAAAATACCCTACCATTGCATCGACATCATTGGTTGCAAAACTTAATCCGGAAGAATTACTCTGTTCAAAAAATTTTCTTGTTTCTTTATCTTCACTTTGTGTTATTGGTAAATTGCTCATGTATTACTTTCTTATTAATGCTTTAACTGTGTTGCCAAATTTGCTTGAACTTCTTGCTATTACAGTGTCACCTAAACCACCGCTTCGTGTGTAACTAGAATCTGCTGTGCCACCTATTCTGCCTACAGCACCTTTTAGTATATTAAATCCTTCTTGTGCCAATCCTGCTTTGGATAAATTTTTTGCATTACGTATTGCGTTTGCTCCACGTAAAACAGTTCCTAATAAACTTCCACTTCTTCCTGTTTCTCCACCCGATATATCTGTGTTTGGTCCACCTTGACCACCAAACAAACTAGCAACTCCACCTACACCTAATAGACTTGTTGTACCTCCACCTGCCAATGAATTAGGCGATGGCGTTCTGTCATAATGTTCTTCTCCAAATCCTCTTGGTACTCCTTCTGACACTGCGCCTCTTCCGTAAAATACTGCTTCGTATTCTACTGCCATAGAGTTAGCCGCTGGTTCACTGTCTGCATTGTTTAGTGTGTCGTGTTGCCATTGAGTTATAATTGGATTTACAAGATGATACATTGTGTATCTTTTTCTAGACATATGAAAAATTTGTATGCTGTCAAAAAATGCTTCGTGTGTGTCATTGTCTAAACCAAATCTAAATTTTCTAAAATCCTGTGGTGAATTATAAGCAAGAGATCTACTGAACGGACTTGCGTTTGCATCTACACTGCCTGATGTATTGGTAAATGCTTCTGGCGAACGTTTTGCTGATTCATCAGAACCATACCATCCATCTCGGAAATAGTATCTGTAATACATTTCCCAAAGTGCTGTAGACACACCATAGTTGTCATCGTGAAAAACCATTTTGATAGGATCATATGAAATTTTTGTGTGTAATTTTCTTTTCTTGTTGTACTGTTGAGCAACAACTGTTTCTACTGAATACTGTGGCAAGTCAACATTTTTAACAAGCATATTCAATTCGTTTTGATGTTTGTTTTTAAAGTTGCTTAATGTTTTGAAAATTCTTTCTCCGTTAGGGTGTGCTGGACTGTCAGTAATCATTCTGTTTAAAACATTTTGATTTATATTGAATACAACGTGGAAAAGAAATTTTGATTTAGGTGCTAATCTAAAACTGTCATCTACATACAATCTTGCCGCATGAGCAAAATCGCCTAGATTTCCTTTTGGTTCTAGGACTCCGCTTTTTAAGTTATCTAAAAATGGTGTAAGAATATTTGCCATATACTGTATTTATGTATTGTAAAAATGGTGGATCACAGAATAAAAAAGGGGCCTTAGCCCCCTTTCTAAATTTATAAATGCTTACGAAAATTACGCACCGCCGCCGGTAATTAGTGTATTCACTGTTCTACCAACTGCTGTACCTACTCCCGTACCTTGAGGTGTTTGGATTGCATTGTCATATCTAATTGCCAATGTAACCGTTACTGGCTCACTTGAATTGTAAGCCAATGAATTATAGTTTGCTGATTCTACATAGCAACCATATAATTCAAAAGTTTCTAAAATTCCTACTGTGTTGGCACCGTTCGCACCATCAGTAACTTCAATTCTAGTAACAAATTTGTAGTCAGCGCCACTTGCCGCCGCTGATTGTTCAAAGAAATCGAATTGTTTTTGTAACTGCTCACCAACAAGTTTTTGTACATTGTTGTTTACATCTTCTCTTAATGTAAGTGTGATTGGTTCCCAAGTATGTTTACCTGCTAGGTAAACTTTACTGTTGTAAACATCGATTGTTGTGTTTTCAAATGATAGATTAGGTCTTGTTACATCTTGCACTTGTTTTGTTAACTCAGTTGTTGGAGTTGATACTCCAAAGTTTTCTAATGATACTCTAAAACGATATTGCAGTTTCGGCATCAAAAGACCTTGATTAGATGCACTTTGATTGCTATCTAGAGGTACTGTGATTTTTGATAGTGTAGATATACTCATTTGTTTCTCCTAATATATTTATCCTTCTTATAGTCCTGCTATTTCACCAGTATTTTTAAGTCTTAATGGAATGTAAATGAACTCCACTGCCTTAACTGGTTCTATTGCTATGTCTAGATACAACTCATTTCTATCTATTCTAGCAGGCGTGTTGTTTGTTTCGTCACACACAACTAGGAAGTCATAAACTGCTCTGTTACCAACTAATTCTAACATTAAACTTTCTGCTTGAGCCTTAATTTCATCTCTAGTAGTTTTGTCATTTGGTTCAAACACATACGGTCTTGCCAATTTGTTTAACTGACTTCTTAGGTAGATAACAAGTCTTGCAACGTTTATTCTGTCTAAAGAACTTGCCGCCGCCGCTCTTGTTTTCTGTCCGTAGTTTACTAAACCAGCACCTGTTATGAAAGTGATTGGGTTAACGTTTCCTGCGTAAAGTGTATCTCTTTGACCTTCATTTAATGAAACTCCTACAAATTCACCTTCGCTGTTAACATAACCTGTTGATGTTGCGTTAGTAATTCCACCACGTCTTGTACCTGCTGGTGCAAACCATGGGAAAGAAACTTGATCACTCAATGCAATAGTTCTCAACATCATGTGACTTGGTGGAACTGCAATGTTTCTACCAAAGTTGTCACTTGTGAATCCTGATGGATAAAACACACCCAAGTATTCGTCGTTAGTAACTAAACCTAGATCATTATCTTCTAATGCTTGATTTACGTTGTTTACGTAATCACTTACTGAAGTTGCATCTGGTGTTAATCTAAATGGAGTATCTCCAACAACAAATGCACTCAAGCCTCTGTCGAAGTTTAATGATACCATTTCACCAATTAGTTCTGCATAACCTGGAGTTGCCATTACATTAAACAATCTTGATTCATCATCTCTAATGTCTTGGTTGCTGTTAACCATTGCTTGTAAAGATTGTACAACAACTTGTCTTTGTGCTTTTCTTCCAAATGAACCTGAACCATCTGCCTGGTTTGCAGATTCAGTTACCCATCTGTGAGTGTAGTAAGAAGTCATTGCTTCATCACCTGCTCTTTTGTTGTCAGCAGTTTGATCAACATAATTTCTAACAAATTTTCTTACGTTGAAACCTGAACGTCTGTTGTTCCATAATAGCATATCTTGTGGATACAATGCTGGATCTGGAGCATCAAAGTCTAAGAAGTCACTTGATAATAGTGCTTCAATAGTTCCTGCTTCATTACTGTTTGCTCCTGATGTATTGTATCTTGCATCTGCAAACAATATTCCGTTTTCACTTGTTTGATCTGTGTTGTCTACAAGAGACCAACCGCCACCAACACCATCTGTGCCTGGTAAAGTTGTGTCAAATTTGTAAACTTTTGGATAGTTTTCTAAGTCTGCTGTTGAGATCCAAATGTCATTGTCAACTAAACTGCTTGTACCATCTTGTTGTGTAGTTGGTGCTGTTGCAGAAATTGTTGGACCTTTTGCATCTGTTGAAGCATAAACTTGTCTGTAACCTTTCCAAGTTGCACCATTGTGTACCATTAAATCTACTTCATCAATTGTAGATGAGTACCATAATTGTCCGTCATTCGCCAATGAAGTAATTGCATTGTCGCTCGCACTGTATGATAACATTTTCCAATTTGAAATTGTGTACTGTTTAGGACTAGTTGCACTTGTTGTTCCTGCTTCATAGTATAAGTTTGCTGTTGAAGCCGGATCAAAACCTATTAGTGCTAATAAACCGTTTGTGTCTGTAATATTAATTTCGCCACCTTCTGTGTGTTCAATTACAAGTCTGTTTAAACTGTCAACACTTGCTTTAACATTGTTCAAAGCAGAAGCACCGTTAATTGCACCTGCAATCACATCTGCATCAGCCGCCGCTTGAGTTAAGTTAGCGTCTAACACTGAGATTGTTGCAGTTGAAACTGTGTTTACACCTTTTCTTGTTTCAGAAATTGTTAAACTGTAATTTGCACCTTGGTCAGCAACGCCACTGGCTGTAATTATTGCACCTGTAACTTTAGATGTGCCTGCGTTTTCTCTTCTCCAAATTTTGTAATCAACTGGTGAAGTACCATTGTCAGCATTTACGTATAAAGAACCTACTGCTAGGTTAACTCCACCACCTGCTCTATCTAAATTGTATAAAGCCGATGTTGCTGTTTTGTACACTGGTGAACTGATTTCTTCCCAAAGGTTTGTGCTACCGTTGAATTTTTTAATTCTAAATCTTGAACCACCATTTGGTTCAGTTGTTTTAATCCAAACTGATTTAGTAGGAAGTGCTGTGGCTGTTGTTCCTGGAGTACCCTTCCATTGTGGAACTGTTGTGTGTGGATCAATTGCTACAACTGGATTGTTGTATTTTGCAGTTACGCTTAAACCAACTGCCGCCGCAAGTCCTGAACCTTCTACTATTGTAATTCCGTTATTGCCACTTGTATTGTCATCGAACAATACTAGTTGACTGTCTATGTTTGATGCTGTTATTCCTGAAATAGCCGCAGTGTTAATTGCTGTTACTGTTGCATCTAAATCAAGACCACCTGTTACTGGTGAACCGTTAATGTTCATTGTAACACCGTTTGTTGTTGGTGAAGTTACTGTACCAGTTGCTGTTGGTATAGAACCTGTCCATGCTTGTGATCCTACTAATCTCCAAGCACCTGAATTATCTTTTCTAAATAATTCATTTGAAGTTGTTGTAGCCGCTATCGCATAGTCGCCTGTTTGACCAATTGATGTTTTAGGAACATTGTTTCCATCTACATCAGTTGCACTTGTTACAACTATTGGAGTTTTACTTGTGAATACTTGTCCACCGTTTACTTTTGAAGCCGAATTCCATTCCATTACACCCCATGCTGTAATAGATGAATCTAACCAATAAGTTCCTGCTGGAGGATTTGCTGATGGTACACTTGCACTTGCTTCTAGTTGACCCATGTCAACATCTGCTCTTACAACGAATGCTCTGTTGGCAACACCTAAGTATGAGTATGCCGCTTGTAGTCCGTATTCATTTGTTTCACCACCGTGAATTGGATTATTATTTGCATCAGTTTTGAATACTGGATCTCCAAATGTTTCTGCTAATTCTCTTTGTGAAGTCATCAAGAACACTTTGCCGGCGTTTGCCGCTAATGTACCTTGTGCGGTACCTGTTCCTGAACTGTTTGTTTTGTCTTGTGCCGAAGCAACAAATATCATTGGGACTGTGCCCGGTTCTGCTGGCGTGTAGAAACTTTCGTCTATTACGCTTACTTGAACTCCTGGTGAAACTAATGCCATGTTATAATCTCCTAATTCCTTATATCTCTTGTATTTATAAAGAAATCCTAAATCACTGGCTCTTTAGTGCTATTAAAAGGCTTCAAAAAGGCTAGGTAAATAGTTTATATGAGACCTTTATGTAGTATTTGTAAGCAGAAGCCGTGTGCTATTAATTATCACAAAGCAGGCAAAGTTTTCTATAGACAGAAGTGCAGTATATGTTTAAAACAAAAAGCAGGCAAAAAAGGGTGGCCCAAGTGGTGGTCAGCAGGGTATATAGCAAAAAAGTCCTGTGATAAATGTGGACACAAAAGCAAATACAAACACCAATTTGATGTGTTTCATATTGATGGTAACTTGAATAATGTTTCTTACAGTAATCTAAAAACTGTGTGTGCTAATTGCCAAAGGGTATTGCATCTTGAAGGGGTAGTTTGGAAGCAAGGTGACCTTGTACCTGATTTCTAAGAGCATCTATAGTAGTGTTGTTTGTGAACACTTTGTTAAAATTTACGTTTGCCCATGCCCACTCTGAAGGGTGTATGTCTTCTGGTTTTTGTCCTATATCTTGATACATTCTAAACCATAAAGGTAGTTGTCCACGTTGCACCCACCATACTTCTCCGCCAACCTCTTTAATCATGTTGGCTTCATTCTCAAATCTTACATCTGGAATCACCCATTTTGTATTGGGATTATCCAGCAATTTCTTTTTTGTTAGGCTGACCCATATGCCATCATAAAATCCATCACGCATACATTCAGTCCCAAATTTTTGTAGAATAAGTCTTGGAGTGATGCTTTTGCCTAATTCTTTACTCCAGTATGGATCTTCTTTTTCTCTCCATGCACGACTCTCATCTGTTTTACCATCTAGTAATTCTCTATCCCAGTCAAACATTGTGCCTACACTGTCTTTAAGTTTATCTGCAAATGATAGTTTTTTAAATTTATAATTTGTTACCAAGTAATCAGCGATAGTATCTTTGCCTGAACCAATCAAGCCACATATTCCTATAATCATAATGTTAATTGATACGTTCCTTTTCCAAATTTGCCTGTAGGGAAACAATTGAACGCCAATCCTATTCTATCAACATTTGGTTGTTGTGGTCTTACTGTGTGTTCTAACCATGATGGGAACAACAAAAGATCTCCTGTCTCTGGTTGTACTCCTATGTGTTCTGTATTGTACTGATTACTAACATTTTCATCAAATGTAATTTGCACTGTTTGATGCACAAAATTTGTGTACAGGAATGGTTTGTTGAAAACAATGGGAGAACATTGTGGTGTGGTTTGAATATAATACACTCCGCTTATCACACTGTTTGCGTGTGAGTGTTGTTGTATCCATTCTGTTTCAGGAATTTTGTTTATCCAACTTGTTGTAAGTCTAAAATCTTGTTCAACGCCCATGATCGTTTTTGTAAAGTAGTTCAATGCATTTTGAATTTTAATTTTTGTATTTTTTAATTGTCCACTATTAAGAATGTGCATTCCTCTATTCACAGGTTCCATATGATCATCTGAATTGTCCCTTGCTACTGCTTTATCTGGATATTCTAAACCATCTATCCAAGTTCTTTCAATGGAATCTAATGGACCAATGTTTGTTTTAAACAGAGGCACGGAAAATAACGGAATCATTTTGTGTTGCATATCTAATGATATTACAACAAAATTACTATAATGTCAATAAAGAATTAACCAATTGTGAAACTGTAACCTACTCCGCCCGGAATTTGGAGTGCCAGTTCTTGGTCTAGTTTTTCTAGTTCTGCAGATGCTTCTTGTTTTAAAGCATCACCGTTTAATGTGCTACCACCCTGTGGACCAGCAATGGTATTGAATTTACTTCTTGCTTCGCCTAGCATATATTTTGATATCGATAGTGTGTAGTTTTTGATCCATTTGTTTGCCAAATAATCATTCAATAATTCTGAATCTGGTCTGAAATTGTAAGCATACAACAGCAGTTCTTCTTCTGCTCTTGGTCTTTGTAATATTGTCAATTCTTTAGTTGTGTTATTCCATTTAAATTCTATGAAAGAACCAAACATTCTTCCCACCAATTCTTGGTATTGAGCAAAAGCATTGTACGTTGCCAAGCCACCCATGTTAGTGCTGGCTAAAAGATATGAGTTTGTGTAAGCCATATTGAATGGTTCAAACAGTGTACCACCATCTCCACCACCAGTTCTTGAACCAATTGATCTTCTAAATATTTTTCTAATCTCAATTACCTCATTAGGCAATGTGTATGTGTTCTGATCAATCACAGTAGGCATAAAAAGGTATGATTCTTCAACAGAATGATCAGATCTCTGTCTATATCTGTCAAAAGCGTCTTTAAGTGCTGTCTCGTAGTGGTCTGGATCCAACTCAACATCAATCATACCACCACCCAACATACGGAATACGTAGTCGAATATTTCTTGTTTTTGTGTGTTAAATTGCGTACTCATTTCTTATATTTATATGCCTTGAACTATTAATAAATATGATGTATGCCGAGAATCAGTTTATATAAACCAGAAAAAGGTCCAGATTACACTTTTTTAGACAAAAATATCAACGAAATGTTCACCGTGGGTGGCACCGATGTTTTTGTTCACAAATACCTAGGACCACGTAATCCAGACAGTGCAGATGCCACTGCGGATAGACCACGGTATGATGCAGTCAAAGAAACAAACATACAAGACCTACTATTTTTAGAAAATAGAGATCGAAAATACGACGAAAATATATACCGAATGAGAGGCATATACAATGTGCAAGATGTTGACTTCGATATGAGTCAATTTGGATTGTTTTTACAAAATGACACTTTGTTTATGACCATCCCAATTTCATACAGTGTAAAAACCTTGGGTAGAAAAGTGATGCCAGGTGATGTTTTTGAATTACCACACCTAAAAGATGAATATGCATTGAACGATTTCAATGTAGCACTGAAAAGATTCTATGTTGTTGAAGATGTTAATAGAGCAAGTGAAGGTTTTTCCCAAACATGGTGGCCTCATCTATTCAGAGTTAAATTAAAACAAATTTACGACTCACAAGAATTCAAAGATATTCTTAAACAAGACGCAGGCAACGGTGATGGTAAAACATTAAGAGACGTGTTATCAACATACGAAACAGAGATGAATATCAATAATGCTGTTGTGCAACAAGCAGAAGCAGATGCTGGTAAGTCGGGTTATGATACAAGTCATTTGTATACGTTGCAAGTAGATGAGCAAGGCAAACGTGAACTTGTAACAACAGATACTACCGAATTAGACACAACCACACTGAATGAATTAGCAGACAGAGTTGAGCAAACTCCAGAAAGAACAGGATATGACGGTTACCTATTAGGTGATGGACTTGCACCAAATGGCGAAGTATTTGGTCATGGTATTTCATTCCCGACAGGTTCTGTAAAAGGTGATTATTTTTTACGTACAGACTTTATGCCTAATAGATTGTTTAGATATGATGGTGGACGTTGGGTCAAGATGGAAGACTCACTACGTATGACTTTGACAAATACAGATACAAGAAATACTATGAAAACTAAATTTATAAACAATAAAAATGCTGTGTTCTCAGGCAAGGTTGCTACAGATGTAGTTACATTGGTCAAAGATGCAACAACAATTACGACTACAATATCTTTTCCTGTAACAGCAAACTACTTGTTGTTGAAACTGGATACAAGAGAAATTACATACACAATAGCAGATCATACAGGGTTACTAACATCATCTAACAGCAAAGTCTTTATTACATTGCCAGTGATAAGTGATGTACAAGAAAAAATACCTTTTGATGGTAAATGGACAGTTGAGTTTTACACAGATAAACAAGCAGAAAGACAAAGTTTATCTAAAGCACTACGACCACAGGCGGATAATTAATGAAAATAAGAGAACTTTGGGGAATACCTATACCAGGTACAGAAAAAGCAGTTGGTCTGAGGAAGGTCACAAAAAAGTATATGGGTAAAACAAGGATATATTACGAACCAACTAGCAACAGGTTCAACGAGAACAATAGAGATACAAATGCTGATCCGTTTAAAGGTACAGCAATAGAAGGTAAAGATTAATGCAATTTTTTTACGATGGACAAATAAGAAGATACATCACTCAAATAGTGAGATTAATGAGCAATTTCAATTATCAAGACGGTGATGGTGCTTTGCGTACCATACCTGTGATGTATGGTGATATCACAAGACAGGTTGCTCACATTATGAGAGACAACTCAGAAAATAAAATTATGAGTGCACCTAGAATGGGTGTATACATTACTAATCTTGAATTAGACAGAAATAGATTAGCAGATGCTACCTACGTTAGTAAAGTACATTTAAGAGAACGTGCATATGATAAGGACAATAATGAATATTTGAATACTCAAGGTAAAAATTTCACTGTGGAAAGATTAATGCCTACGCCATACACATTGAGTGTTGCTGTAGATTTATGGACAACAAACACAGAACAAAAATTACAAATAATGGAACAAATATTAATGTTGTTTAACCCTAGTTTAGAAATACAAACCACTGACAACTATGTGGATTGGACAAGTTTAAGTGTGGTTGAAATTGCAAATATTAATTTTAGTAATAGAAGTATTCCAACTGGCACAGAATCGGAAATAGATGTTGCGACATTAAATTTTTCAACACCTATATATATTTCTCCACCAACTAAAGTTAAAAAGTTAGGTGTTGTTACACAGATTATTGCAAGTATATACAATGAAAAAACAGGCAATATTGATTTAGGAGAATCAATGCCAGAACTTCAAGCATATTCAGATGATTATGCAAAAAGTGTCAAGTCAACAATTACAACAAATGCAGATGGTAGTATTGATACAAGTGCAACAACTAAAGAAGATGCTGATGCTGTGATTGCCACAACTGCTATTGGATATGATGTATTGGTAATGAATAATGTTGCACAAATAATTGACAAAGGTATTGCAGGCGCTGTAAATTGGAATAAAATTTTACAAACTTTGCCAGGCAAATACAGTGCAGGTTTAAGTAAAATTTTACTCAACAGACAAGATATTGATACAAGAGTAAGTGGAACTTTTGCAGTTAATGAATTAAATGAAACCCAACTGATTATAAATTGGGATGAAGATACTATTCCAACAGACACTGTGTTTACAGGAGTAAATTCTAGAGGCACAGTTGACTACATAATCGATCCAACAAAATTTAATCCTACAGATATAAAACAAACAGGTGTAAGATTGTTATTACTTGCAGATGTAAACAATGACGCAGATGCTTGGAAAAACACTGACACCACTTTGACTGATCTAAATGAAAATGATATTATTGAATGGAATGGATCAGCATGGACAGTACTATTTGATGCCAGTGCAAATACAACTAGCAGTGATAATTTTAGTACCAAATTTATCTCAAACCTGAATACCGGAATACAATACAAATGGACAGGCGAACAATGGCTGTTATCGTTTGAAGGTGAATATCGTAAAGGAACCTGGCAAATTCAACTCTAAATAATTAACTGTATGACCGAGAAGATTATTGGTTGCGGTGCATTATTCTATTCTAAAGAAACAAATAGATTTTTACTGCTACACAGAACACAGAGCAAACAAAACAGGGTATGGGGATTAGTAGGAGGTACGACTACTAACGAACTTGCTTGGACTGGACTTCAAAGAGAAATCAAAGAAGAAATTGGTAGTGTTAAAATACTCAAAACTATACCTATGGAAACGTTCATCAGCAACGATGAAGCATTTTTATATCACACATATCTTTGTGTTGTAGGTCCTGAATTTTTACCTAAACTCAACAAAGAACATGACGGCTTTGCGTGGTGTACATTTAATCATTGGCCGAAACCTTTACACCAAGGATTAAGAAAAACATTGCAATCAAAAATAAATCAAACAAAATTAGAAACTGTATTCAAAATATTAAAATTTTTAGATGATTAAAATTATTGGCGACATAATGTTAGATGTATGGGTAAACGGTGACTGCCAAAAAGTCAGCCCAGAAGCACCTGTACTTGTTGTTAAAGAATCTGACAAAGAATATAACGTAGGAGGCGCAGGAAATCTGTCTTTAAACCTGTCAAATTTGGGCACACACACGTCTTTATATGGATCAGTGGGTAGCGACACCCCAGGGCATAAAATACAAGAAATATTAATGCAAAATGCTGTGAAATCTTACGTATCAGAAGACAGTGATTGCACAACTACCAAAACTAGAATTATAGGACAGAACGGACAACACTTGATACGTATAGACAAGGAAGAAAATTATTCAAAAAATACACCTGTTGAAACACTGTTAAAAGATTTAGAACCAAATGATACTGTGATCATAAGCGACTACGCAAAAGGCGTTATTAAAAAAGACACAGTGCAAAAAATTATAGAAAAATGTAAAAGAGTTTTTGTTGATCCAAAACAAGACTTTAGCACTTACAAAGGAGCGTATTTGGTAAAGCCAAATATGAAAGAATATGAATCATGGTTTGGTTCATTTGATTACAAAAGAGCCCAAGAGCATTGTGTAAAAAATTTATGGACTTGGTTAATTGTAACTGATGGCTCTAACGGAATTCACGTAGTAACTAAAAATACTTATGAACAAGTAAAAGGCACAACAGTAGAAATTGCAGACGTCAGTGGTGCAGGTGATTCTGTGTTGGCTGTAATTGCACATTATTTTCCATTTAAAGATATGCTTAATTGTTGTGAACTTGCAGTAAAAGGTGCTCAAAAAATAATTCAAAAAAGAGGTGTTTCTATAATTGATATTAAAGATATTGAAGACACAGTTGTATGGACCAATGGCGTGTTTGATATTTTACACAAAGGACATTTTGAACTTTTAAAGTTTGCAAGTCAGCAAGGCGACAAACTTATAGTAGGTATCAATTCTGATGAGAGTGTAAAAAGACTTAAAGGCGAAGGTAGACCATTTAACACTGCTCATGACCGCGAGCAACAACTACTACAATTACCGTGGGTAGATGACGTTGTTGTATTTGATCAAGATACTCCATTAGAAGCAATCCAACAGCACAAACCAAATGTTATTATTAAAGGTGGTGATTACACAGTTGAAACAACTGTAGGTAACGAACTAGCAGAAGTGAAAATTTTTCCAACTGTGCAAGGATTTTCGACCACAGATATTATGAACAAGGTAAAAGAAAATGCAAAAAAAAATACAGAATAACAAAATAATTATTGATAATTTTTTACCAGACAATGAAGCAAAACCAGTTTTGGAACGTTATGCTGGAGAGCACTTTCCTTGGTATTTTAAAAATTATGTCGTAAGTGAATCTCAAATTGAAACTGAAAGTCAAAAACACCAGTATCAGTTTACTCATCATGTGTTGAGAGAAGATGGAAGTGTTGTGACTGAACAAGACAATTGGCAAATGCTGTTTCCTATTTTCAATAGAATTCATCCAAACACTTTTATAAGAATTAAGGCTAATCTAGTGCCAAGAGCAGACAAAGTTTATGTGCATGGATACCATTGTGATTGCCTAGTACCTTTAAGTATTACCGGCATTTACTACATGAATACAAACAATGGATACACTGCGTTTGAAGATGGTGACAAAGTTGAAAGCGTTGCTAATAGAATAGTTTTATTCCCTAGCAACATGAAACACTCGGGCTCAACTTGCACCAATGCAAATTCAAGAGTAGCACTTAATATCAATTTTATTCCAAGATTTACAGAAAAATCAATGTACAAAGATATATTCACTGAAGCACAATGGAATGAAATTGTTAAATGGTGTGATAAGATAGATTAAAATGAAATTGTTTACGTTTGGTTGTAGTTACACAAATTATTATTGGCCCTGTTGGAGTGACTTGCTTGGATATCAATTTGATGATTTTCAAAACTGGGCAATCAGTGGACTAGGCAACAACGCAATAATGCAAAGAGTACATGAAGCATTAACAAAAAACACAATTACAAAAGACGATTATGTTGTTGTGCAGTTTACAGACTTCAACAGAATAGACATTCACTCAATGGGTATTTTGCCTTTTGGCAATTGGAGAGCAGGAGGAAATATTTGGATGAAGGGAGGCGTTGAAGAGCCTTGGATCCAACAAACCTGGAATGAAGAAAGTTATATGTACATGAATCATAATTATATCAGCATGACAATAAACTTTTTGAAAAGTTTAGAGTGCAAGTGGGCAATCACAAGTAGTGTAGATGTACCAGCACTGATAAAAGAACAACCGTTTGTACACAACAAAGAGATTTATGACAATTGGGTAACTCCAATTCAAAGTTATTCAGATGATGTAAAATCGCCAGAGATTAATGTTACGTACAAAGACCAAGATCCCATTAGTTTTTTTTCGAAACGTAAAAAAGTTGAACAAGATAAACATCCATCTATTAGCACACACGCAAACTGGATAAAAAATTGTTTGGCTCCTGCTTTAGACATCAATATAGATAAAAATGAATTTTTACAACATTATTTGACAAATGAAGAATTAGATGTTAATATGGTAGATAAAAATAACTTGTTTTACACAAAATATAAGTGGGATGGCAAGTTTCAATACTTTGGATTTTAAATGAGAATATTAGTTACAGGTGGTGCAGGTTTTATAGGACAAAACTTAATACAACATCTTGAAAATAACCATGAGGTAGAAGGCTTTGAGTATACACCAAATGTATATCCTGATGCTTCAAAGTATGATTGGGTAATCCATCTAGGTGCAATAAGTTCAACAACTGAAACTAATGTAGATAAAATTCTTACACAAAATTATGAATACAGTATGCGGTTGTTACAAATGTGTGAACAGATGGGCACAAACTTTCAGTATGCCAGTTCCGCAAGTGTGTATGGAAATGTAAAAGACTTCAACGAAGATTCGCCTGTATCTCCACAATCTCCATATAGTTGGAGCAAATATCTGTTTGATAGATTTATACAACAGGCAGGACAATTTAATGTGTTAGTGCAAGGTTTTAGATATTTTAATGTGTACGGGCCTATGGAAGAACACAAAGGCAATCAAATGAGTCCTGTAAGTAAGTTTATTCAACAAGCAAAAGATAATGGCATTATTAAAATTTTTCAAGATAGTGACAAGTACACCAGAGACTTTGTGAGTGTGCATGACGTATGTGAAGTTCACAGTCAAATGTTGGAAGCAGATACTTCTGGTGTGTTCAATGTTGGCACAGGTACCAATGTAAGTTTTAAACACGTTGCTGAAGTGATTGCAAAGAAATATGATGCCAAAATTGAAGAAATACCAATGCCAGAAAACATTAGAAAGCACTATCAAAGTTACACTAGGGCAGACAATTCTAAAGTAAATAAATTTGTTAACGTAGATTGGAGCACAATTGAACAATATGTCGAAAAATTTTAATAAACAAGGTGATAAAATTACAAAAGGTTGGGGATACGAAGTTATATGGGCATCCAACGAACACTACTGTGGAAAGTTTCTAGTTTTTACTAAAAAAGATGCAAAATTTTCTATGCACTTTCATAAAAATAAAGACGAAACTTGGTTTGTTAATGACGGTGAGTTTAAATTAAGATATATTGATACAAAAACTGCAACACTTTACGAAAAACCATTAAAGACTGGTGAAACGTGGCACAATCCTCCATTGATGCCTCACCAATTAATTTGTACAACTGACACAGGCAGTGTCACAGAAGTTAGTACAATGGATGATCCAGATGACAACTATAGAGTTATACCTGGTGATGGACAAAAAACTCCTGGTGCTGACCCACAAAGTCTAGCAAAAAAAATACTTTAAAAAATAGATAAAAATTACGCTTGTGCTTCTGACCAACGCAACGTAACTGTTGCTGGAACACCACCTGTACCTGCTGTTCTTGATATGTTAATTGCTAACACGTCAGGACCATTCGGGAACGTTCCTCTGCCACCCAATGTTGTATTTGTAAGTTCTTGGATTGCATTAAGAGCCAATGTTGATCTTTCTCCAGGTTGGGCAACAAATGAGAAAATACTCTGACCAGGTTGTGCATATGGTGGTTGACCAAATGAGAATGATATGGCTGTACCGCCTGCAATAGTTCCTTGGAACGATTGGTTAAATGTTACACGATAATAGTTTGTTGCACCAAATGTTAATACTGATGCAATTGATACAACTGATGAACCTGCTGGAAATTCTGTACTTGTAGCAAAGTCTACTTCTGTTCCTGTTCCCGCACCAAGTGCCAACCAAGATGCTTCTTGGAAGAACAAGTAGTTAGAGTTTGTAATATTTCCACCATAACTAAAATCTACTGCTTGTCCGCCACTTATACCTGTGTGTCTTTGTGAGAAGTAAACCAAGTAATATGAACCTCTGTCTTGAATTTGTGTTACAGTTGTACCTGATGGGAATTGTGCAGATGTAACTTCCATACCAACTACGTGACCTTTGTTTTCCCAATCTGCTTGTAAGAAGTATGCATAGTTTCTGTTTCCACTTAAATTAAACCAGTGATTTGCTGTTGACGTCATTGCGTTAGTTGTTAATGCTGTTGCTGTTGTAGTTGTTGTACCTGAGTTCCAAGTAACTGAACCACCTGGTGCAATTTGAGCAAATGATGGTTGTCCACCCTGTGCAACACCAGTCAAGTCAGTCCAACCAATGTCACTTGGATCAACTGGATAATTTTGTGGATTTAAAATTCCATTGATTACAATCTGTCCATTAGTACCCGTAGCCGGTGTGTCTGAAGTAACTTCTAGTCCATCTAAAAGTAATTGGGCTCTGTTCAACAGGTCTCTGTCACCTAAGTCACCTGTCAATGCATTTGATACTGACGGTGCTAGTCTTAATAGGAATACAGTTTGTCTTGTTGTTGTGATATCTAATCCTGATGCTGAGTAACTGAACAAGTATCCTCTATCTTCATCAAAGTTACCATCTGTAATAAATGCTGATCCCCAGTGTGATATAATCGGTGATGTTGTGTTAGATATTAAAACAACACCTGTGTTCCTAAAGTGTTCTGCGGCATTACCTGCTGAGTATGATCTTGTGGCACCTGAAGCAAAGTTTGTTAACTGTGCTGAACGTGTACAACCTGTTAGTTTGTCTCCTGATACTCCTGTAAATGTAACAATTTCATTGTCAACATAAACTGTTCCACCTGTTGTTGGGAAGAATGATGCATCAATCAACGGTAATTCAGTTGCTGTTGTACTTACATTCGCTTCTAATTTGCCACTAGGTCCTTCATTGGCTACTTCGTAACGCACTGGTTGGTTACCAGTTCTCATAAATGCTTCTGTGTTCACGTTTGAATTTCTCATTCTGTGTGCAAACACAAAGTCACCATTTGATCCTCTTGTCATGAAGTCAATAAATCCAGCCCCGTACCATGAAAACTGTATCCCGATCATCTGCATCTTGCCTGGATCAAAATTGTATCCACTTGGACCTGTGCCGTCAATTTTGTCTAAATTAAATTGACTTTGTTTAACAATTTTATCTAAAACCAAACAAGCCTTAACACCTTCTGATGTGTTAACACCTCTGTAATCTGGAGTTACAAACATCTGTGTGTTTGAATTTACTTGTGAAACAACGTGTGTCATTCCTCTTATTACAATTCTGTCACCTGCTTTTAATTGTTCTCTAAATCTTGTTCCTACACCTGTAATTGAGTTTGAATCAGGTATTGCTGTAATTGTACCTGTTACCTGTCTTGTTGAAGTTCTTTGTACAAAGGCTAAATTCTGTCCATCAAACTGCCAGAAAATTCCGTTTTGATCATCAAATGTTCCTGAACGTACAGTTGCACCATTCCAATTTGATAATGTTACTTGCGGTTGATCTTCAAATTCTGCTACTGTTCCACCTAGTGATTGTACTGCAAGTACTGTGAATCTTCTTTCACTTGTTACACTTGCTACTGTGTAGTAACCATTGTATCCCGAAGTTCCAATACCAATTAATCTAACTGTTGAACCTACTTGTAATCCATGATCTGTATCATCTGTTTCAACTGTAATCGTTGATCCAACAGATGTTGCATCTGCTGTTACATTTAATAAATCATAACTTGGTGCAAACAAGGCACCAGTTGTGTACATAATACCTTTACCTGATTGGTATCTAATATATTTTTTAGATTGACGTATAGCCTGTGCACCGTGTTGTGGTCCACCTGTTCCTAATTGAACACCACCATCAAATGGTCTGTGTATAAAGAATGAATCTGGACGTACATATATAAATCCTTGCCAAGCACTGTCTGTAATTGTACCTGGTGCTCTTACTTGATATTGTAATTGTTGTAATGATGGAATCGAAGTTGCTAAAAACGGTCCTGATGCCAACAAGTGATTGTTTGCACCATCATCTGATTGTATTGTGACCAAGAAAGCATCTCCTGGAACAAGTCCATGAGGAGTTTCAAAATCAATCTGTATGGTTGCCAATGCCGCGTATGTTAATGTTGTGCCGTTAGCGATACTTGATCCAGTTGGTTCTGAAATTGTTACACTAGAGTAAACTGATATTCCAGTTCCTGATGCCGCTACACCTGTGTGTGTATTTGTTAACACTCCACCTGTTGTGTTAATACCTTGTACTGTAACAACAATATCATTTGCTGGTGAATTACCACCTAAACTTTGACCTTGTAGTGTAATCCTGTCACCTACTGCATAGTTAGATCCTGTTGCACTTCCAATCACTTCTAAATATGTTGTAGAAGAATCAGTTTGATTTGATCTTGTCACACTGAACGTTGCACCAACACCTTGTGGTACTCTGTTTGAGCCTGACACTCCTAGTGTACTTGCACTTCCTGTGTTTGCCGTTCCTGAAATGTTTGCTCCTGTAATTCCACCAGATGCATTCACACTAGTGATAGTAATTGTTGCATCGTTAGTTGGTGAAGTACCAAATAAATTTGGTCCTAGTACAGTGAATGTTTGATCAGCACCATAACTTTGTCCTGCGTTGTTTACTGCAATTGAATAATTACCTGCCGCCAACACAATGTCAAATGTTGCAAGTTGTCCTACTAGATTGGTTGCATTAACATCTGTGTAATTTTGTACATTGACTGCTGTACCACTTACAGTTGTTGTAGCAATACCACCGCCACCATCTACAGAATCAACTGTGATTGTAACATCATTTGCTGGTGATAATCCACCAACTTCTGTACCAGCAATGGTAATTGTGTTTGTTGCATTGTAGCCTGTACCTGCCGCATCTATTGTGGCACTGTAAACTGCACCAGTTCTTGTTACTGTGAAGTTTGCTCCAACACCATCACCACCTGTGAAAGCAGGTGTAGAATAATCTACTGCCGCATCTGAGGCTGTACCCGAAACTGTAAATGTGTTCAATGATGTATCACCATTAACACTTGCAACTTTTATAATTGCATCATTAGTACCAGTAATTCCGTTTAAATTTGAACCTTCAATTTTTATTAAATCACCTACAGTGTAACCTGATGTTCCACCGTTTGCCGCTGAGCCACTGTTACTAAAAGTGTTTACACCTCTTGCAGGAGATGTTAAAGCAGTAATTTGAATAGTTAAATCGTGTGTTGGTGTTACTCCACCTAAACTTGTTCCTGGAATTACCAAGTTTTGTCCAACGCCATAGTTTGAACCTGCGTTGTTAACTGTAATTGTATTGTAAGATGTGCCGTTTAATACCACATCAAAAGACGCACCTGTACCAAGTAAATTTGATCCTGATGCTACATCTATAAAAGTTTTACTGTTAAGTGCTGTTCCTGTTACAGTGGTTGTAAGAATTCCACCACCACCATCTACACTGTCAACTGTTATTGTACAATCGTTTGCAGGACTTGTTCCACCTAAAAATGTTCCTAACACTGTAACAGTTTCCGTTTGAATGAATCCTGAACCTAAACCAGTTGTTGTTGCAGAATACGTTGTACCTGTTCTTGTTACAGAAAAAGTTGCACCTGCACCTGAGCCACTTGCTGTGTAATCACTAACATTAACAGCATAGGCTTCTTGTGCATCTGGAGCCGTTCCTGATGTTGTAAAGTTTGTTACTGCACCAGTGCCATCAACACCAGTGATTCTTACATATAAATTTTCGTTTGTTGTACCACCAAAAGTACCGCCTGTGAAATTAACAACATCATCTATCACATAGCCTGCACTTGCATCACTGCTACCTAGCACTGCTGAATAACTGTTTGCGTTGATTGTTACGTCCAGTTGTAATCCAGAACCAGCACCACCTGTAACAGTTCCTTCAACGGATGTGTAAGTTGGATTTCTTAAACTTGCTGAATAAGAGTTGTTAGTTTTTGTAATGTCCCAACCTCCGCCTGTACCTGTACCATTGTTAAATGTTCCAGAAATATTTGCTTTAGAACCTGAACCAGTAAATGCTTCACCATCTAATGTTGTAGTTAAAATTTCACCACCTGTATCTACAGAGGCAACACTTATTGTTAAATCGTTTGCTGGAGTGGCTCCTCCAATTAAATCTCCTGTAATCACTATTGCATCACCTATTGCATAGTTTTCGCCTGAGTTAGAAACTGTTATGCTGTAAACACCTGCGTTGTTGAATACATCACAAGCAAAATTTTGTCCTGCAGGACTGATATTAAAGCCACCTATGTTTGAATAACTTGTTACATCACCTATTAAGTTTGATGTAAGACCAGAACTCAATGTTAAAGCATTACCTGATACGTTGGTAATTGCCACACCAAATCCATCTCCTCTGTCAATGATACTGTTTTGTAAAATACCTGAGGCATCAACAACATTTATTTCTGTTGCACCCGCTGTGTAGTCACCTTGTACGTCTGGAGTTGCTAGTGTGCTACCTGTACCTGTAACTGCTGTAATCTGTGTTCCTGTAGACAGTCCGCCACCTGAAAGTGGTGCACCTATCTCAGGCAAAGTTGCATCTTGGAATGGAATAATTGTTGCTCCACTTAATCCACCAATTGGCAAAACAAAGTTTCCATTTGCTCCATTAGATGACACACTGAAAGTTGGTCTTCCTATTGTTGCACCTGAATAAAATCCTGCTTTTCTTAATTGAGTGAACGTTGTTTGTATCTCTACACCATTAGTTGTTCCTACTTTTGCTTTAGAGTAATATGTGAATGACAAATTACCTGGCACTGTGTTTACCACAAATGAACCTTGTGCTCTACCAGTACCTGCAACACCATTTGTGAATCCAATAATTGTAAATGCTTGACCAGGTTCAAAGCCGTGTGGTCCAACAGTTGTCACTGTTATCAAGGATGAACCTATTCCGTTTGTTCCTGCAGATGCATCAGATGTAACTGTGTCTACATCTAGATCAGTTCCTGGTATTTCATAAATTGATGGATACCCTCTTTGTGTTCCAATCGCTTGCCATTTTGTAGGCTGTAATCCATACTCAAAGTCAGCATCAAGCATTGATTGAGAAGGTGCTACTCTCATTCTTTCAATAGCATCTGTTCCAAAATCAAATGGTCTTGTTCTAATAACTTTATCTTCAACAAACATTTGAATTGTGTCTGTTGCTAAAAATGTACTTGTATCAAAGTTTAAAAATATAGTAGTAATTGTGTCTGTAACTTGTAAAAATGTTGGATAATCAGGATCTGCTTCCTGTTCATAAGAAACTTCTGCACCCAGCGTAGCGTCTGCAAAATTATATAAAACTTTATTACGTGTAGTGTTTGTAATCAACAATACATCTTCTAAACCAATTTTTGTTGGTGCTTTAATAGAACTTATTTCGTTTCTTTCTAATGCTGGTAAGTTATCTAAACCATTTTCAATTACATCTGTAATAATAAAAGTTAATGCAGTGATTCTAGCACTTGCACCTGCTTCGCCTGCCGCAGTTCCAAAGTATTGAGTTGTTACTACTGGTGATTGTTGTGAAGTGTGTGCAGTTCTTGTTAAAATGTAATTGTTAATGACATCTCTAATATGATTTTTAACAAGTATCTCAGGTTGTCTGTCACCGTCAATCTGTGGTGTTGAACCTATCCAATATTTAGAAGCATTGAATCTTGATTCTTTGTTACCTGCGTATCGTAAATCATTTAAGAAACCATTTATGTTGTAACCCATGTCTCTTTCACATTTATATGAATCATAAGTGTAACCTGCAAATATGTAAGGACTGCTTACCAATGTTGGCAAGTTGATAATTCCGTTATCTAGTGTTGTGATAAAACCATTTGCAAGTGTTGTAAATGTAGTTGTACCATTTGCTTCACCTGTTCCTCCTGATGAATCTTGGGACGTTACACTTTGTAATGAACTAAAATTAACACCTGGCAAAATATTGCCTGTGACTAAATTTCTTGCGTACTCAAAATATGTTACTTCTGGTTCACCGTCACCTGCAATGTTTAATGAGCCATCTGTGTAAAATGTTTGTGCATAGTTTCTTGAATTTTCATTTCCACCATATCTTAAATCATTTCTTAATCCTGTTAAGAAAGTATCAATTCTTGTTTCTAATTGTAAAACATCATATGAATATCCTGCATAAGGAGCCACAGCCGCATTCTTTTGTTGAAGCACATAAGCCGCTACTTCATCTTTGATATATTCAATGTTGTTATCTAATCTATTGACTGCGTTAGGAAAATTGTTTGCCGCTGTATCTGTTGCAACTCTATCTGCAACATAGCCAACTGACTCGTCTTTTAAAAATTCTAGGTTATTAAGTATTAAATCATAAGCATTAGGAAACAGGTTTCCAGACTTGGGAATTCCTGGTTGAAATATATAATTTACTACTTTACGTTTTGCCATTTATTATACTCCTAACGCGATAGCCAACACTGTACTAGTGCTGTCTACATAATTTTTATTACTTACATCGTTTGCATCAGTAGGTGCAGTTGTCACAGTTGCACTGGTAAATGCCGCAGTTGCCGGGACAGTTGCTCCTATTGTAGTGTTATTTAACGTTCCTTGTGTCGTTTCTAACAATGAAAAAGAACCTTTTTGTGGTGTAGTTTGACCTAAATCCATGTTGTCTATGGTACCTAAATTGATAGGCCCCACAGTTAAAATACCTGTTCCTTGTGGACTTATAACAACATCAGCATTTGAAGGTGTTAAAGTTGTCTGACCTGTACTTTGTATTGAGTTTGCATTAATATCCATGTTAGAAATAAATCCACCGCCTGCTGGATTAATTGACACTGTACCGTATGATCCAGTTGGTTGCAATGATATTTCTGCATCTTGTCCATTACTGATTAAATCACCTGTGTTTAATATTGCACTGAAACTTCCTATACCTGTAAAAGTAGGATCTGCAACTGTGACTGTACCAAACGGATTACCATCTGCATCACCATAGTATATTGTGTCTGGTGTATCTACAGGAATAGTAAATGTTAATGTTCCAGTTTGTTGATTGTTTGCCGCCGCACCAGTTAAAGTAGTAGGTACCGGAACAACTTCATAAGCAGTTACATCTATTTGGTCTGTGATATATGTTTGAACACCTGTTAAAAAATCTCCAAAGTTACTACCAACGCCTTCATAAGAAAATAATCTTATTGCTCCGCTTTTGTAATTGTATAATACTTCACCATCTGGTTGTAGCGAGCCTGAAGACAATTGGTCAGCAATTTCATTTTCAGCCTTTGCCCAAGCGTAAATTGTGTCAGGTGCACTTTTTAGATCTAAACCGTTTGCTATTCCACCATTGAATGGCCAATTTAAATTGTTTGTTCCATTGAACATTAAAATTCTTCTGTTTGACAACGGAGTGGTTTGTGACCAAACCATTTGTGTAGAATCTAAATCATTCAATGGATTTAAAGTCAAAGAATAAAAATTATCTACTCTATTATTTTGATCGTCATAGGTAACTTTGTGTTGATCAAAATGCATCAAACTTGATATTAATACTAAATTTTTTAAATTTGTTTTGGTAGTTTGTATAAAGTATTGCTGTGCTAATTGTCCACCAACTCCATAACCTACAAAAGATATATCTCTAGTGTCAACGTTATCGTAAGTTTCAAGTTTTGTAAGTATGCTGTCTATTAAAGCAAGATCATCTGCTTGACTGACACTGTATCCTACATTCCAAGTATTTCTATAACCTTCTGGAGCAATTAAAACTTTATCAGTAATAAAGTTAACATCATTTGTCACACTCGTTGATGTTTGTGAAACATCATGTAATGCAATTACAACTGGAATTTTTTTGCCATTTAATTTTGTTACTGTTGCTACATCTGGCACTGTAACTTTAACTTTTCTATCATAATCTGCTTCTTGTACCCAAGTTTGTTGAAATGTCCATTCTTCATTAATTATAGTATTACCTGTAACAGCATTTGCATGGCTCACACCATTTATAATTGCTGTGCCTGGTATGCTTGGATTTGCGTCAGATGGTGTAAAGAAATTAAAGCCTAAACTTGTTAAATCTAACTTGAAAGTTTTTGCTTCACCTCTTGTAAGAACGATAGTAGGATTGGGTCCAGAGAAATTTGCTACTTCAAATGCACCGCCATTTTCTGTAATTGTAAAATCTGGTGGAGTAGTTGCCGCTTCAGGTATAAACGTTGATGTAATTGTTCTTACAACTACGTTACCCGCTGTGTCTACAGTGAAGCCTGGACTTTTAAAACCAGATTGTGTTTCAAATGATTTGTAATTAATTGCCATCTTTTTAATATTTATTAAAATTTAAATTCGTAATTTTAATAACCACTTCCTCCGCCACCACTGTTTACATTTGTGTTATCATAGTTGTTTCCAGAATTAATAAGTTCTGCGTCACCACCTTGTAAAGAATTTTGTGTTTGAAAATATGTTGCACTAAAAACAACCTTAGCGCCTGCATAAGTTGTAGTTGGTGTTTTTGCCGCTGGATTTAGCACAATTCTAACATATGAATTGTTCACAGTTGTTGTAACAAGCACTAAATCGTTGCCCATGTTACTTCTACCATATATATTCACTGAACTGTTTGAAGGAGTAGCACTGACAAGTATCTTTATTATCTCTTTATTGTTGGTATCATAGTCAACAGACAGTGTATATTCTGCTGTACAGAATGTGTTTACATGGAATTGATCCATTACTGTGTCAGTACCAACAACCACATACGGGCCGTTGTAGGACAATTGAAGTCCATTTTTCAACAATAATGTGTTTCTAATTCCTTTGCCAAATAGTCTTGATACGTCAAACATAGTGTAATATACTTCTTTTACGTGTATTTACCTATTTTTATAGGAATTGAAAAACTACTTTTTTTTGTGTTTGTGCTTGATCATGAAGTTGACGGAATTAACCACTTTTTCTTCTTGGTTTTTGTCCATTTCCATTATACCTTCATTTAAACGGTCGGAATATTCGTCTTGTGTGATCCTTATGGGACTGTATATACGGCTGTCTTTGCCTAGATCAATTATATCCACATGATCTTTGTCTGGAAATGACGTGTTCACAGGAAAAGTACTTCCAATTAGCACAGTAATTGTTTTGTCAAATGCGTATGCAATGTGTTGTCCTACAGAATCGCAACCTACAAAATGATCTACTTGCTTGATAATTGCCGCCCATATTCTAATGTGTGTTTGCAGTGGTAGTGCAACTGGTTGGTTTATTCCACCGTGTGTTTTGAATTCTAATCCAAATTCACTCATCACCATTACACCATATTGTTTGCTTAATTTTTTAATTATACTCCATAAATTTTCTAGTTCTATGCTTCTACCTGTCAAATCTACCACTTCAGATTCTGACTTTTTCTCAGCACCTCTTCCAAAAGGCTGAATTACAATAATTTTATTTTTTTTAGTTTTTTCTTTTACTTCACCGATCATTTGTCTAGCCATTAAGATTTCTTCTTTTGACAAATAAATTCTAGGTTTAGGTATTTTACGAAGACCTTTTTTGTTTATAGCAATATCATACGCCTCTGATAGACTACATTTTTGATTGTAATACTCCCATACTCTGTAAGGCTCAGGTGAAATTAAGTTTCTATCTTTTAACAAATCTTGGAATAGATTCTTATGCCAGTTATCATAGGCTCTGTAATGTAATAAAGGATGACCTTTGTAAGCATCTGTACCTCCTTCACACACAACAATAAAATCATCTTCAGGATTTTCTTTTGCATATAATTCTAAAGCAGGTATTGAACTTATATGTCTACCTGCACCGCCATTCATAAAAAAAGCACTTTGTCTAACCATTTTTTACCTTTACTAGTTTACCGTATTCTATCAAATATAGATATTCTATTTCGCTGTGTTGTAATGTTCTTACTGCATCATCCAACGTTTCAACTAATGGTTCACCACCTAAGTTGAAAGAAGTGTTGAAAACAATAGGACATTGTGTAACTTCATGGAATTTTTTGATCAATCTATAATACAATTCGTTATCTTCTTTCTTAACACTTTGTATTCTACAAGTTCCGTCCACGTGTATAATGCTTGGAATCTTTTCTTCAACGCCAGGCTGACAGTTTACTGCATACATCATGTGAGGAGTTTCTTCCATACCTCTTAAATCAAACCATTCATGTGTGTATTCATGCAGAATAGAACCTGCAAATGGTCTAAAATATTCTCTTCTTTTTACTTGGTTAACAAAGTCTTTACCATCTTTGAATCTTGGGTCAAAAAGTAAACTTCTATTTCCCAATGCTCTAGGGCCGTTTTCTGATTGTCCTTGGAAAAGTGCAACAATGTTCTTATCAGTCATTAATTTTACAACTTCATCATCTGTACAATCTACAACTTCAATACCATCTTCATCATTGTATTGCATTATTTCTTCATTCTTTAAGTTGTATGTTGGTCCAAGATATAAAGTTTTTGTTGTGTCTTTGTCTGTGCTTTGTGATAAAGAATAATAGTACAATAGAGCGGCACCCATTGCCGTTCCTGCATCATTGGACACTGGCTCTACGTATATTTCAATTCCATCTTTACGTAAAGTATCCAAGTAATAGTAGTTTGCAACACAGTTTAATCCGTATCCGCCTGATATAACAACTTTTTTCTTACCTGTCATTTCAACTGCTTTATAGATCAGTTTTCTAACTTCTTCTTGTGTATCTGTTTGACAAGCATAAGCCAAATCTCTACGACTTTGTAATTCAGTTAAGTCGTTTTGATTAGTTTCTAGTTTTTCTTCTAAACTATAAAAGTTGTCGTAGTTTACAAGAGCCGCATTTGGATATGTTGGAATAATTAAGTTTCTGTTACTTAAAGTTCCTTTGCCGTTGTGTACAAAAAGTTCTGGAATTTCTTTGTTTGGTTTTCCATAAGGAAATAATCCCATTGTCTTACCTGCTTCAATGGCACTAAATCCACAATACTGAGTTACTGCTTCATATACTTTTACAATACCTGCTCTGTCTGAAAATACTGCTTCGTGTGTGCTTCCTGGTTCACCCATACTGTCTGATGGATATGCAGGAATATATGCACATTGGCAATTTTCACTTGTTCCGTAATGTTTATATTTGGTTACAAAATCATTTGGATATGCACAATCAAATATAGTTTCTGTTTCAAACACAGTCATTTGATGACCTGCACTATGAGTAGCAGGTATAAAAGTTCCTGCACCATCTACAATTACTGCCGCGGCATCTTCCCATCCTGATCTGTAAAAAGCCAATGCGGCGTGTAGTTTGTGATGTATGTGTGATAAGTCAATCACTTGTGGATGTTCAGGAGACTTTGCAGTTCCTTTTTTGTCTATAAGTCCTAATTTTCTTGCAAGTCCTGTATAAACGTCATCACCGTTATAATCAACTCTACCAGTGCTTCTATCTTTTAATGATTGTGTGTGTGCAACTACTAGGTAATCAATTTTGTCTGTGTACTCTAAAATTTTTACCATTGAAGCATAAGGTCCACCATCATACTTTACGCGGCTTAATCTTTCTTCTTCAATAGAAAAAACTATTTTTCCATCTTTTAATAAACATACGCCTGAATTGTGTCCTCTGGCAATTGCGGCTATGTATCCTGTTTTTTTACTCATCTTCTTGCCTTCCCATTATTGTGTCTACGACATAGTCCTCTATTTCAGGAGTCATAAGCATCAGGTTTTCATTGTGTCGACTTATTCTTTCGTCAAACGTTATTCTAATTGGATCGTAATGTCTGTCATTTTGTCCAAGGTCAACTATGGTTACTCCTTCTTTGTCAGGATATGATGTGTTTTCTGGATATGTTGCACCTGTTATTACAGTTGACGGTGTACCTACAGAATATGCAAAGTGTTGTCCTACAGAATCGCAACCTACAAAATGATCTACTTTTTCTATAATAGATGCCCAAATACGTAAATCAATTTTTTCAGGTTGAGCAACTTCCATTTTGTATCCTTCTTCTCCTAGTTCTATTCCAAAGTCGCTCATAACAATTACACCATACTTGTCTTTGTGTAACTTATGAATGATACTTTTAAAATTAGAGAAGTCTATACTTCTGTTGCTTTTGTCAACAAAACTTTGATCGATTTGTTGTATTGCTCTTCCAAAAGGTTGAAATATTACATACTTGTCTGCTTTTATCTTATCTTTACATTCTTGTAAAATTTTATCTGCAGATATTTTTTCTTCTTTTGATAGGTATAGTTTAGGTTTATCTAATTCTCTTACACCTTTATCATTTAAAATAATATCAAATGCTTGTGACAGATTACATTTTTGATTGAAATATTCCCATACTCTGTAAGGCTCTGGACTAATAATTTCTCTGTTTTTAACGTGAGTGTGAAACAAGTTTTTGTGCATTGCGTCATACGTTTTGCTATCCAACGTTGGATGACCATCTAATATGTTACACTTACCTTCAATAACAACAATAAAATCCTCATCACCTGATTCTTGTTGGTATTTTTCGATTGCTGGAATGGCGCACAGGATTCTCCCAATACCACCATTTAAAAATATTGCTTTGGATCTATTATGTGTGTTCATGTAAAAGTAATTATCGACGACGCACATAGGCAGGATTGATTCTTGGACCTAAAAAAAAGGGCGACATAAAGCCGCCCTTATAATTTTGTAAATCTAATTTAGATTATTCTACTTCTGGGTACGGAGGAAAAGGAATTTTCCAGTGTGCCACGTCTGCGTATTTTGCCGCAACTGAATCTAACCATGTGATATAAGCGTTAAATTCTGTTATTTTAGCCGCATCGTATTTTCCGCTGTCAATTTCTGCTTGGATCATTACTTTTTGATTAGGAAGCGTTTGTAAAAACGATTCTCTTGTAACAGCATGAGATCTAAATTCTGGACCTACATATGCGCCGTCTACAATTTTCAATGTTCCGTGTAGATAGATTTGTGTTAGACAACCTGTTCCATCGTTCCAATAGTATGTCCATGTTTCTGCATTACCGTCAGTGTCTGTTGTGCCTAAATCTTCTGTATAGTCAGCAACATCACCTGTTGTGTAACTTCCGTTTAGGTATGCTACTTGTAATGGGTGCGTTTCAGCATTCATGACGTGATGTGACCATCCGTCTCTTGGGTTGATTGAATTATCCAACTCTGCCTCAGTGGCTCCTTCAGAAACTATTACACCCAATTCTCCATCTGAATCTCTTTTTTCTACTTTGATGAATTTATCACCTTTGTAGACAGCGGCATGAGTGTTTCCAGCACTAAAATCATCCACATATGGCTCGTTTGGCATTGGTATGTCAAAGTTTACTGTAATTGCCATTGTTTGTTCTCCTATTTTTCTATAACTCTATTTAGCGTTATTGTAAATTAGTTTGCTAAAAACTTGATTCTTACGCCACCGAATCCACCTCTGATTCCGTGATCCCTTACACCTGGACAAGCCTGTGGACCAATACCACCAACTCCTACTGGTAGGTAGTTTGCACAACCTTGGGATTCATAACAACCACAAGATCTATCTGATCTCCAACAATAACTGTTTGGAGTACCCATTCTAGGTGATCTTGAAGTTGAGTTAAGTGCCGCATAAAACTGAAATAATTGGTTTCCTGACCATTGTGCCATTGGAGTTCCATCTGATTCTGTATTGAACGTGATCAATGCACCTTCTTCAGCAAATAAACCTGCTGGTGTTGGCACGTGTCTTTGGAATTGACACTTACAGTGTGGATAACATCCAAAGTAACTTACACATCCTATATTACCGCAACAACAAACGTCACCGCCGTAACCATATGCACACCAAGCCCCTGAACAGTGATTACAAATTACACCACAATAATCATTGCAACATTTTGTACCACAGAAACCATTTGCTCTGAAACAACAATATAATGAGTGTGTGTTTGGATTACAGAAAGAAGTACCACCTCTTCCACCTTCAGCACACATACATAAGTCACCGTTTGATGCTGTTACAACACAAACTCCTGTTGCATTTGAACAACCTGAAAAACATAATGGGTGAGCATAACAAGACATACCTGTACAACCTGTTACTGTGTCACCTGCTTCTACATTAATTGATTTTTTAACGTATGCACCAGCATTTCCTGGTAATCCGTCACCACAACAACACATTCTTGAACCTGAACCACCTGCACCCCAGATTTCAATCAATGCCGCTCCAGCCGATGGAGCAGTCCAACAAATTCCGTTACAGAAATTTGAAAAATCTGTGCCTGGTGTCCATGAATAAATGTAACCTTTTTCAAGGTTTTCTTCCACTGGTACAGCAGTGTTTCTTTGTATTAATAGTCCTTTAAGCGTTGCCATATTTTTATTTACTCCTTACGGTAGATATTCCGGATAAGTTGGATCTGGATCCACATCCGCTATAAATCTTATTCTGATCATTCCATGTCCACCTCTGTGTGCGTGATCTCTTACGCCATCACATGGTGTTGCACCTTGTCCTGGCATTCCTGCCGGCATAAATGCTGTACAACCGTTCCATTCGTAACATCCACAACTTGTATTACCTGTCCAACAAGCAGTGTAAGCCGCTCCTTGTGTTGGGTTTCTTCCCATTAAGTTCAATGGGTGAGTTGCTCCGTGGTGTCCACCTGCACCTGAGTGTCTGTATCTTCTTGCATCTTGGTCGATTGCATAGTGAATTTCTCCACCTTGCTCTGCCCACATTCCTGCTGGAACTTTTAAAATCATTATTTTACCACAGTTACAGTTTGGTTGACATCTTTCAAATCTTGCACAAGAGAAACCACCATAACAGTTTAAGTCTCCACCGTATGCTTGAGCACACCAATCAGTGTCCACAGCACCTCTGTAATTACAAATAACTCCACAGCCGTCACTACCTACTCTTGTTCCGCAATATCCGCCTGCTACAAAACAACAGTATAATGATGTTCCTGTTGAACACCATGAGTATCCACCTTTACCGCCTTCTGCACACATACAACCGTCTGCACCGTTGTTACCAAACCAACAAATCTGTGTTGGTTCTGATCTTCCTCTGTGACATAGGTCACTTGCATTACCGCAACTGAAACCAATTACACCACAAACAAAAGTTGTGTTAGCGTCTATATCTGCTTGTTCAATTCTAATACATTTTGTTGAATATGCACCTGGGTTACCTGGAGTTCCTCCACCGCAACAGCACATCTCTGCACCTGATCCACCTGCACCCCAAATTTCTATTCGGGCACAACCAGCCGCTGGTGGCTTCCAACACACGTGACATCTAAAGTTCGTGTAGTGGTTACCTGGATAGTAAGAATATATTTCACCTCTTTCTAGGTTTTGCTCGTTACCAACAAAAAACGAGTATTTGTCTTTTAATAATGTTGTCAAACTTGCCATATTTCTATCCTTATCTTATAAATTTAATTCTAACAGTTCCGTGTCCGCCTCTTGTTGCGTGATCCCTTACACCTGGACATGGGAAAGGTCCCATACCGCCAGTTCCGTAAGGCATAACTGGTACACAACCTTCATTCTCGTAACAGTTACAAGCACCTGATTTACCCCAACAAGTTGTGAATGGAATTCCACCTGTTGGCCATCTACCAGATCCTAATGTTGCAACGTGTTGGTGTCTACCTTGACCTGACCAATCTGCTGACTGAGTTCTGTTTTCGTTTGCAAAAACCGGTTTATTACCACATGTCGAAAACTGTCCATATGGTGTAGGTATGTGATAGTTGAACATACAAATACAAGTTGGATAACATCCAAATGCACTTACACAAGAAAGTCTACTTGGACAGTTTAGTTCACCACCAAATGATCTTCCTTCATATGATCCATCACATTTATTACAAATAATTCCACAATTATCATTGTCTGTTCTTGTTGTACAGAAACCGTTTGCTCTGAAACAACAATAAAATGATGAGTTAGTAGAACAGTAAGAAATTCCTCCTCTTCCACCTTCTGTACAAGTACATGTACAAATTCCTGATACGCAGTATCTTACACAGGTTGCTTCTGAGCAACCTCTAAAACATAAAGAGCCTGCATTACCGCAAGCAATTCCAACACGACCTTCAATGTAATCTCCAGCCGCCATTACAATAGTTTTTCTAGTGTATGCGCCTGAGTTACCTGCTAGTCCAAAACCACAACAGCACATTTCTGCACCTGATCCACCAGCACCCCAAATGTCTACGACTGCAATTCCTGATTCTTCAGGATGGAAACAAAAACAACACCATAGTCTTGAGTAGTTAGTTCCTGGATTGTAGGTATAAATTCTACCTTTTTCCAAGTTCGTTTCTGACTCAGGCGTTGCGAATGCGTCTGATTTAGTTGCTAATAACGACTTTAAACTTGCCATGTTACTTTCCTTTACAAAATTAGTTACTACGTTAATAATTAGTACTGATTATACAGCACCAACTATCCAACCGTAAGTGTTTCCAGTATAGATCATTGTAACAATACCACCTGTGATATCGAAAGTTAGATCTTCTGCACTACCTTGAATTTTTGAACCGTTTCTACCAATTGTGATAGCGTTAGTGCCTGCACTTGATGTTGCATCAATGATTTGTATTGTATCACTGACTAACAAAGTTGCGTTGGCTGGTAAAGTAATAGTAAAAGTTGAGACAGAACTGTCTGCAAGTATTCTATCATTTACAACGGCATTATAGGTAGTTGAGATTTCTCTAGTAACTACTCCTGCTGTTCCAGTTGTTGATATGTATCTTCCCATTGTCTTGTTTCCTTTTTCAATGTTATTTATTCATTTTTGTTAATTTACTACGCTGTGGACGTTTCAATGCCCATAACGACAGCACTTACGTTCGCAGAACTGGCGTATACCACCAATATCTGACCTGCACTCATTACAACACCCGTTCTTTCAAGAACACCATGAGATAAAACCTCTGTTTCATACTCAATGTATTCTGAAGAATTTGGAGTTGATGAGTCAGCCACTGCCATTTGCACTGTAATTGCTTGATTTCCTCTGTTACAGATACTCACCGTAGCGACAGTAAATGTATCAGCGGGAACAGTATATACAGATGTATTAGTAGCGGCAGTTACGTTTGCAGTACCAAGTCTTCCTGAAGCCATATTTTCCTCCTCTTTAACTATGTATTAAGTAATTCATTGCTACAGGTACCCCACTAACTCCTTTTTTGAAGTTTACAGTAGAGTTCATGTTTATTCCTGTATCAGTTGTTGTTGATATTTCTTGTCCAGTAATTACTACAAAACCTGCGACAATTAAGTTAACGTTCAAAGAACTTGCACCACCACCAATTTGTGAAGCGATATAAGTTCTTATTGCCCTCTGAGTTGGTACGATTGCATCGCTGTTCGCTGACATTGTACCATCAGTTGAGAATTCATTAATAGATGCACTTGTTCCACCTAATGCTAAATCACCCAACTGTAACTCTTGTAATCCAGAAATATTAAATGCATCTGCATTCAATGTTGCAATACCAGTTGCCTGTTCTACTGAGAACAAATCTCCAACTCTAAAGTTACCGTCTTGGTCAGTTGATGTAAAGAATACTCTTCCACCGTTTGACTCAACACATTCTTTAGTTGGATCAGGATCTTGTAATGGTACGCCCGGATAATTCGTGTTTGTAAAGTTACCAGTTCCTATGTCTAGGAAGTCATGACCTGTTAATCTAACTTGAGAATATCTTATTCTCATTTCTAGTGCTTGTCCATGTTCTGGTGATTCTGAAACTTTTAAATCTGGTGATATTTGTAATAAACCTGTGAAAGGTGCTTGAGTACCTAACTGTTGATTAACAGCAACCAATTTGAAGAACTGTCCAGGTAAATGTCCGAACTCAATGTTTGAACCTGCTCTTGGAAGTGCAGTTAAATTTTCAACCTGTATGTATTTTCCTGATTGATATTCATCTCTAAATCCGCCGAATGCTGTTGCTTTACCGTTACTTACAGAGTAAGCAGTGAAGTTAGTTGAATCTATTGCTTCTGTTAGTTGGAAATCACTGTAAACTTCGAAAGTGTCTGTTGTTAAAACTTTAATGTAGTAGTACACACCAGTGTTTAATTCAATCATTCCACCAACATCTGTAAACACAACTTTGTCATTGTCGTTAAAGCCGTGAGCCGCATCTGTTGTTATTACACAAGGATTGGCTTGAGTTGCACCACTTACAGTTGCCTGTGTTCCTGTTTCTGTTACTGTTGCATCAGCAGTTTCATATTCAAAACCTCTTGATGTAAATGTCGGTTGTCCTAATACTCCATTACCAACGTATGCTTGTATAGGTGCATCTGTTGTGTTGCTTGGATCAACGATAGTAATTGTTGGAGCATCTGTGTAAGAAGCACCACAATCTAATATTTTAATTGATGATATTTGTTCTGCTGTAACAACTACTCTAGCAACTGCTTGTCTTGGTGCAGTAGATCCATCGTTTTGTGGAGCCGGAATTGATACTCTTGGTTCAATTGAATAAATTGAAGTTGCATCTAGATATGAACTTACAGAAGAGTCACCTAATAAGTGATCCCAACCTGGTGTACCATCAGAATATTTTCTTACAGTTGCAACTTTTGATGCCGCATTGTAAGTGTCGATGTAACCATATTGTCCAGCACCTAAACCTTCTACAACCCAAACTGCCATCCCAATGTAAGCGTTACTTGGATTTGTATCAGTTACTGCTATTGTAATAGATACTGTATCACCAGTTTGTGAGGCGTTTGTTGCAGAAACATATCCTGCACCACCTAAATCTGACGGATCAGAACTTGGTGTTTCTGTTAATCTAAGTTTGTAAATTCCACCTGTGTTGTAAGTTGCAGAGTTTACTGTTAAACCATAACCTGTTCCAGCAATTGAAATATTTGCGTTAGAATATTCTGTACCTGCATTTCCATATTCAAGTGCTAATACTTGGTCACCATTTGTAAACACAGCGTCTACTAATGCATCTGTTGATCTGTTGTCAACTCTACCTGTTACAGCAACTTCTGTTGGGTCAACACCTTCTGCAACTGAACCATGATCTCCGTAAGAGTTGTTTCCGTTTGTTGCACGTATTTTACCACCTGTTTCTGCAAGGTAACCAATGTGATTGTAGTAAGCAAACACAGATACAAGTTCTGATCTACCTAAGTTTGTTACCCAAGCACCAATACCATCTGAAATGATCTGCGTAAAGTCATTGGCAACAATTGAATCGTTACCGCCTGCGTGTAAATCACCATCAATTTTTAATCCTGTTGCACCTGTACCAAAGTTAGAAACGTTTTGTACGTAAGGTGATTTACCACCTACTCTAGATATTGTTTCTTCTTGTACAGAATTTGCAGTTGCACTTATAAATGTGTGTGGATATTGTTGTCCTACTTGACTTGCACCAACATTTACAGTGATTGATGTTGTTGTTATTGCTTCAATTAATAATTCTTTACCTGCCGCTGGGTCAGTTGTTCTTGGATATGCAATTTGAGATACATTGCCATCTTGAGTACAACTAAATGTTAAACTTGATGTTGTAAGTCTTATAGTATCACCTGGTTGTAATGCGTGTGATCCGATTGCTAATACAGTTGTTCCTGTTGCAGGATCATAACTTGTTCCTGTTCCTGGTGTAAACATTTGTGTACCAGCAGTTGTAGTTGCAATCCATGCCTTGTAATCAAGTGGACCAAAACCTGGATCAAGTGATACAAACGCTCCTGCTGTTGGACGTTTTGTTCCATAAGCATTTGCTGTACTTAATGTTCCTGATAATCCTGTTAGTGAACAATTTCTTAAACCAGATCCGTTTCTCATGTAGAACATATCTTTTGTTGTAGAACCTTGAACACTGTTCACATACCATTCTGCTGATCTTAATGCTTTGTAGTTTCCTGTGTACTGTAATCCATCTAAAATTGCGTCTACATACTCTTTAATGTCTCTTTCACAAGCAGTTTGACTGAATGTGATTGTTGGATTTGCTCTCTTCACAAACTCTGCGGCTTCTTTAGCAATAAAATCTTTGTTTGCTAAAATTTTACCACGTGCATCTGTGTATCCTGCATCTAATTCTGCAATATTTGAACCAATCATTGTTGGTTCAGTACCTACTGCGTTAATTTTAAAATCAATATATTCTTTTATGTCTGTTGCATAAGTCACTGCCGCTGTTGCCGCCGCCGCTGAACCTGCCGGAACAGTTACTGATTGTGCAATTACGTTACCAGTTGTTACTTCGTTAGCGTCAAAACTGAAATCAGCGCCAAGTGTTGTGTTTCCACCACCACCAACAATAACTGTGCCTGATGGAATTGTAATTCTATCATCTGATGCGTAATTTTGACCTGGACTGTTAACTGTGATTGTAGTTACGGCAAATGAAGCAACTGTAATATCAAATGTTGCACCTGTTCCTGAACCTGTACTTGTTGAAGCAACTCCAGTGCCTGAACCATCATTGAATGATAAATTTGCACCTGAATCGTTGTCAATACTAATTACACCACCTGATGGTGTAGGTGTTACTGCATTGTTTTGTACAATATCACTCAAGATAGCAATCATTCTGTCAACACCTTGTAAACTGTATTGAACATCACCTGCTGGAGTTAATGAACCTGCTGGAGCAATACCAGTTGATCTCAATTCATCGCCAACTAGTGCAACTGATTCGTCAATTACCATCGGAAGTACTTCTTCGTATCTTCCAGTTTTAACAAATAATGTTGTGTTTGCAATTCTTAATGCTGGAACACCAGTTGAGTCACCGGCAGTGATTGCATCTGATGAATATTTCATCAATGTTTCAATTACTGTTCCACCATCTGATTCAGCAACGTAAGTCGCATCAGCAAATTGTGGTGTTGTGGCTTGTTCCGCTGTGTATCCTGTGTTGTTTGCAACTACTTGCTGTGCAATATAAATTGCTCTTACAATAGATGCCGACGTTTCTGCTGTTTGTCCAGTTACGTATGAAGCACCTGCTGGTGTGAAATATTGTAAAGCCGCTTTTCTTGATCTTTCATTACCACCGTGTTTCATGTCCCACAATGTTGCGTCAATTAAAATACCAATGTCTCTTCTACATTTTACTGCGCCGTATGTGAAAGCATTAGTAAAAGGCGTAATGTTGTTTGCAATTTGATCATTGATCCATGCAATAACTTCGTCTTGTATAAATTGTTTGTTTCTTTCTAATAAGAAAGTTGTAAATGGATATCTTGGACCGTTTTCAATATTGTACAATCCGTATCTTACATTTTTCCAAGGTCTATCTAGTGTTACACCTGCATCTGGTGCCGGTAAATCTTGTCCACTGTTAGCAACATAATAAACTTGATCAACTTGTCCTACGTATCCCCATTCAGGTAAAGTACCTGCATCGTTAACAACAAGTGATTGACCTGCTCTACCAATTGGCAATCTTGTTGGACCTGACGGACCGTAAATTAATAAATCACCTTGTGCTGATATAACATCATTTTCTGGACCACCTGATAAAAGTTGCCAGTAAGAACCTGAATCAACACCAGCCCCTGGTGCGTAGTCTGGTTGGTTAATTGTGCTTGGACCAACATTGTTTGCTGTGTGTGATTGAATACAAATGTAAGAAGTATCTGTGTTAATTGTTCCTCTTACAATGTCACCTTTGTCATAATAAGCCGCATTAGCCCAATTGCCTTTCCAGTATAAACCTTCGTTAAGTTTATTCCAGTAAGTTACATTTGGTGGTCTATTGCCTGTTGAATCTTCAATGTTCAAGTAAGTGAAACCACCTACTCTTACAACGTCACCTGTTTTGTAAGCAGTTGCATTGTCGTAGTCACCTTTTAAACTGAAACCAGTTACAAATAAATCCCAATCTGCAGGATATTGACTTGGTTGTTTGTTTAAGTTATTTGTTTTTGCAACATAAGAGTAACCACCGTATGTACTAAAGTCACCTGGTTGGTATTGTGTTGCTGAACTCCATGAATCTTCAAATTCTAAACCTGGTACAAAAATTGACCAGTTTGCTTCATCTGTTGCTAAAGAAGTTGTTGATGTGTGATGAGTTGTACAAATCCAAATGTTACCACCATATTTTACAAGGTCGTTTACTTTGTATCTTGTTGTACCTGCCCAGTCACCTTTATATTCAATTCCTTTATGAACATATTGCCATTTTGCTTGATCTGTTTCTAAACCATCGGACGCTGTTGCCGCCGATGTGTGTCCAGTGATACAAATATAAACTTGTCCACCGTATCTGATTGTGTCGTTGGGTTTGTATCTTGTTGCAGTTGTCCACGCATTGTTCCATCCGAAACCTTTTGCAAACAATTCCCATTTTGCTAAATCAGTTTGGTTACCTGCACCATCGTCTCCTTCTAAACCACCAGCCGTTGTTGCTGATGAAGTGTGTTGAGTTGTACATAGGTAAACTGATTCACCGTATTTTACTAAATCATTAATTTTGTATCTTGTTGAAATTCCCCAATTACCTAAGTAATTAAATCCTTCTGAAAATAAATCCCATTTAGATTGGTCTGCTTCTAATCCGTCTGCAACTAATTCTGCTGAAGTGTGTCCTGTGTTACAAAGATAAATGTAACCACCATATTTTACAACGTCATTTGGCTTGTAAGTGATGTTAACATTCCAATCACCTTTCCATTCTTGACCATCAGACATCAATGCCCAATAGTTAGCAGTCAAATCTGCTTGAAAGTCACTAGTTGCTGTATGTCCTTTGATACCGATATATGTTCTACCACCGTATCTTACAACATCGTCGATGAAATATTCGTTACCGGTGAACCAAGCACCTTTCCATACAAATCTAATTCTACCTAGTTTAAACTCAGCCATTGTGTTTTAAATCCTTATTAGTGTTATTTAGCATTTTATTAATTTCCATATCCATTGGAACTGTCCACGGCAGATATTGCATCTCCTTCGTCTAAATTGGTACTTGCTGTACCACCTGTGAAGTAAGAAAGTGCTAATAAACTACCACTTATTCCTTTGTTCATAAACACAGTTACAGGGAAAGTTATAGTTCCGTTAACTGGGTCTGCTTCGTTAAAGATTTGGTTCGTTTCAATTCTGATTGAACCAGCTCTTGCACGTGAAACGTTAAGATTTGAACCACCTCCAGATACTCTAGAGTTGATGTAAGATACTATTGCTTTTTGTGTTGGTACAACATTGTCGGAATTTGCCGCCATTGTTGCATCTGTACTGAATTCTCTTACTACAACTTCAGTTCCACCTAGTACAACACCACCCAAACTTAATTCAGATAGACCTGAAAGATTGAATAAATCTGCGTTTAGTGTTACAATACCAGTTGCCTGTTCAACTTCAAATAATTCACCAACACGGAAGTTACCATCTTGGTCAGTTGAAGTGTAAAATACTCTTCCACCACCACCTTCTGCAACTTCTTTATTAGGTTGTGCTTCATAACCTTCAGTAAATCCTTTGTTAGTGTAAAGGTTAGGATAATTTGTAGTTGTTTTTCCACCAGTACCTATGTCTAAGAAATCATGACCTGTTAAACGTACTTGACTGTAAAGTTGTCTTATAGTGAAATCTGTTTCATGGTCAGGTGATTCTTGTGCTCTAAGACTTGGTGAAATTCTAAATGTTGCAGTTAAGTTTGGTTCACTTCCTTGCAAATTTGTAATCTGTGTTACTCTGTAAACTTCATCTGTGATTCCTGCAATGAATAATAAGTCACCTGGTCCAGGTTCTCTAGATAATTCTTTTATTTGAATCACTTTTCCAGTTTGATACTCATCTTTGAATCCATCACCATCAATAGTTGCACTTACGTTTAGGAATCCTGTTCCTCTGTTTGTAAATGTTGGCTGTGTTAATACTCCTGATGCCATTCTTGCTTCTAAGACAACATCTATTGTATTTTTATTATCCGTTAATGTAATTGTTGGTGCAGATGCATAACCGCTACCTGGTTCAAAAATTTGTAATCTTGAAACTTTTCCTGCATTAGTAATAACTCTTACAAGTGGTCTTGCGCCATACTTAATCACATTTAAATTTGTTTGGGCTCCGAACTCGATTGGTACAAAGTATGCACCGTTATCTCTACCTGCAGTGATTCCTTGGAATGTTCCACCTAAAGGATTGTCTAGTTCTAACCATACCATAGCGTCTTGACTGTAAGCCATTTCGCCTGATCCTGTAATAGCAACATAAACGCCTTGACTGTAAGCAACATAATATGGTCCTGCATGAGGAGGTGTTGCACTTTCTTGCCATCTTGTTAATGCACTGTCTTGGATAGATGCATTTGTTGCCGTTGTTACATAAAACTTGTTAGGTGATGTAGAATCATCTAGTGGAGAATCTTGTACTGACGCTACAAATTTTCCACCACCGTACATTAAATCTGAAACTCTATATTTGTTTGCACCGATGTTTGTACTTTGTCTCCATGTTGCACCATCATCAGCACTTTCCCACGTTTCACCTTCTTGGTTGCAAAGTAAGAACATGCCATTTCCACCTGCCGCTTGGGTAAACACTGGAGTAGATCCATCGTAAACTACAACTTGACTGTTTGTCCAACTAGCACCGTCATCAGTTGATGTGTAAACAACTCCTGTCTCAGAAGCAATTACAACATTTGTTCCGTATGCCGCAACACCTCTGAATACATCAGTACCTACTGTGCCTGAAATGTCAGTCCATGTTGCACCATCTTGTGAACGTATAACTTTTCCATCTGTGGACACTGCAAAGAACCAGTTGTCGGTTGCCGCTGTGTCTGTATAATTTCCTGATGGTACACCGTGTGTAGTCCAGTTAGTTCCATCTGCTGTTCTTCTTGCTGTTCCATTTCCTACAACAACTGTAACATTAGTGTTACCAACTCTTCTGTATTCACCTACAGCAAATTCACCTGAACTGCCTGCACTTGTTAAGTTGGCAGAATATGGTGGGTTGCTAAATGTAATTCTTGGTTCTATAACATATTTTGTAGATGCATCTAGTTCAGTTTCAATTGGGAAACCTCCTAGTAAGTGTTGCCAACCAGGTAAATTATCCCAGTCTCTTTTTACTGTTGCCACTTTTGTTACTTCGTTAAAAGTTTCAATGTATGCGTATTGTCCTCTACCTCTACCTTCTCTTAGGTAAATTCTTTGACCTACTAATTCACTTGCTGGTCTTCCTAATTGTGCCGCAAGTTCTATTTTTGTTGTGTCACCACTTCTTGCTGTTCCATCAATTTGAGTGTACTGAGCACCACCTGCCGGACTTGAATCATCAGGACCTTTTATTCTTAATTCTTTGATAGCACCATCTCTAGTATTTTCATATCTAATACTTGCCGCGGCACCTTCACCTGAACCTTCAATTGTAATATTTGCTGATGTATAATTTTCACCACCATGAGTGTATGCAAAGGCATAAATTTCGTTTTCATCATTGTAAACGTCATTTACTATTGCTTCACCTGTGTAGTTGTCAATTTTACAAGTAATTGGAGTTTCTGTACTTGCAACACCTTCTGCAACTGAACCAAAATCTCCATAAGAATTATTTCCGTTAGTTGCTCTTACTTTACCACCGTTTGTTGCTAGATAACCTATGTGATTGTAGTATGTAAACACAGATACAAGTTCTGATTTACCATCACCGTTCACCCAGAAACCAATACCATTGTCAATAACCTGTGTAAAGTCATTTGCAACAACTGATTTGTTACCACCGTTGTGCAAGTCTCCATCAACTTTTAAACCAATAGCACCCGATCCAAACGTTGTTACGTTTTGCACATAACATGATTTGCTAGTTACCCAAACAGTTGCATCAGTGGCTCCTGTACCTGGATCTAAACTTACAAAAGCACCTGCTGTAGGTCTTCTTGTGCCGTATTCATTTACATCACCTAATGTTCCAGTCAAACCTTGCAAAGTCATGTTTCTGATTCCAGAACCATTGTTTACATAAAACATATTTGATGTTTCAAAACCAGTCGCTGGTCTTACGTTAGTACTTCTTAATTCGTCTCCTATAAGTGCAGTATCTCTTGGCACTTTGATTGGAAGTTGTTCTTCATAGAATCCTGTACGTATCATTACTGACGCAGGTGTTCTTGTTCCTGGAGATTCTTGAATATATTCACAGGCATACTTGATAGTTTTAAATGGTGCACTTGGAAGTTTACCATTGTCTGGTGTGTCTGCTCCACCTGGTGCAACGTAGTACACATTAGTAATTAATTCAAAGTCTCCCCAACCAGGAAATCCGCTTTCAGATACTTTAGAAATTTGTCCTGGAAGACCTATTCCAATTCTTAATCTTGTTGAGTCATCATTTTGTGTTTTTATATCACCTGGATATTCTAATACGTTTGTTGGAGCACCTTGTGCCAACAATACCCAGTATGGACCAACGTTGTCTGATTCTATATCTAACGGTGGTTTTGCATCTGATGTATTAGCCAAGTGCTTGTCTATACAAGCCCATAATGTTCCTGCCACTGTTACAACATCACCTGGGAAGTATTCAACAACACCTTCAGTTGTTGTTTCGTACCAAGGACCTCTCCAACGTTTACCAGTTACAAGTAACTGCCATGGGAAAGGATCATCTGAACCTGGATCGTAAATTGATTCTGTGTCTGGACCTGTGTTTTCATTGTCTCTTACAGCAATGTATAAGTTACCACCTGCAAGAACAACATCTCCAGTTTTGTATTTGAATGCTACATTGACACCGTCTATAAATTGTGTGCCAATCCATTCACCTTTAAAATTGTAACCAGGAAATACAAGTTCCCAATTGCCTGTACTGTCTGTGACAGCAGGTTTACTGTTTACATTAGATTGTAAAGCAACAAATGAATAACCACCATAAAGTACAATGTCACCTTTTTGATAGTATTGTGTATCTGACCATATAGCCTCAAATTCCAAACCTGGAACATACATTTCAAAATTTGCTTCTACTAAATTTTCATTACTTGCAAAGTGAGTTGTTGTGACTTTCCATAATCCTGGTGACCATTTTACAATTTCATTTTTCTTGTAGTGTGAATATTGTGAATAAGCATTTCTGTATGCCATTCCTTCAAGTGCAATTTCCCATCTAGGCGCATCTACTTCTAGTCCATAAGTTACTGTTGCATCTGCTGAACCTGAAAGTGATATTGCTGTTACTCCACCATTACCATCAACTGTTGTTACTGTGATAATAGCATCGTTGGTTACTGCTGTACCATTTAATATTGCTCCTGAAATTGTAAATGTTTCTGACTGATAATAACCAGTACCAGGAGTTAAAATTTTAGCAAAGTAAGTAGCACCATCTCTGTAAACTTCAAAAGTTGCATCTGAACCACATGTTGGATTATTAGAAACATCATTTGCATATGTGTTTGCTGGATTTGTGTATGTAATAGCAGGTGTACTGATGTGTGAACCTATTGCTCTGTATAGGATACCACCGTATCTAGCAATGTCGTCAATGTAGTAGTGTGTCGCAGGTGCCCATTCGCCTCTAAAATTGTCTGATGAAGAATATGTTGACCATTTGTCATCATCAAATTCTAATCCTTCGTCTGCTGATTTACTTTGATGTGATGTTAAACATTTGTAAACTGTTCCACCATATATAACTGAATCATCAACATTGTAAAGTGTGTTGGGTAGCCAAATACTTGTCCAGTTTTCGCCTCTTGCGAAGTAAACCCATTTAAGTTCGTCACCTAAAATACCATCATTTGCACTTGTATTTGATGTGTGTCCTTCAATACATTTATAAATTACGCCACCTAATTTTACAAGGTCGCCTATTCTGTAGAAAGTAGCCGCTTGCCATTCGCCAGTCCAAGACTGACCATCCATCATCTGCACCCATCTAGGTGTAGAATTGTTTAAATCATTGTAAAAATTAGTGTCTCCTTGGTGTACTTCTATACAAACGTATACTTTTGCACCAAAACGAACCACATCGTCTTTTACGTAATTGGTTGCCGCAGTCCAATCACCTCTGTATCTAAAACGTATCCTATCTAGTTTAAATTCTGCCATTGACTTCTTTTATCCTATATTTATTCTTCGTAAGTATGCGATTCGTTTACTTTTAAAACTAATTCGCCTTGTTCGTTAATATAATAGAATACATTTCTGCCATCCCATCTAAATTGTTCATATACCAAATTATCAAAAACTTTTTTATGTTCTGTGTCTTTGCCTTCAAAAAAGTCTTGTCCTCTAGTAAAATCATTATAATTTTGACTTGGAGCACCTGCTTTGTTAACAATTACTCCGTCTTCTAACTCTAGCAAATCGGCTTTAACCATGTACAACGTGCCTTGATCAGTTCTTCTTAACCCGTAAAAATAACGAGCATTACCAAGCGACTGTTGTAAATCTTCTATTCCTATTCCAAAAGTTTCTGACATCTAATCCTTAATTCCTTAACTTATAATGTTTATTGTGTTACCCATGCCACTGTGTGCTGTACATTGGTAATACAATGTTGTAGGTGCGTTCATAGGCACAGTGAATACTATTGCGCCGTTGTTTGCACCGTTGTTTGTAACTCCTGATGAATATGCAGATCCATTGAAACTTGTTCTAATTTCAAAAGGATGTGAACCACCAGAGTTGTTTACAAAAATATATGTGTGTCCTCTGTTCAAATATAATGTTGGATCATTTGTTGATGATACAAATCCTGGACCATTAAATGTGTAATCACTTGCACCGTTGGCTGTCACAGTCCATCTAATTACTGGACCGTTTTGTAAAACCCACTCTGTTCCGTTGTAGTAAACTACATCACCTTGTGCCGCACCTGATGTTGTAACGTCTGTTAAATCATTAAAGGCTGTTGCACCACCGCCACCACCTGCCGCATCTTGAAAAGTAAATCCGCCTGCACCATCAGTTGTTAAAACTTGATTTGCATTGCCGTCCACAATTCCTAAATCTTGTAGTTCTGTAGGAATAGATGGTTTGTTAGACAAGTTGTTGTAGTTTAAGAAGTATGTGCTGTCTAAACCATCAAGTGTGTCTGCATCTGAAGAACCGCCACCTGATGTTGCATCTGCGGCTGGAACCCAATTTGAACCATTCCATTTCAATACTTGTCCTGCTGTTGGTGGAGTTGTAACAGTGTCTACATCTGATAGTACGTTTACACTTCCTGGAGTTTGTGAAAATGCTAACCCAGTTGAACCAGCATTTACAGTTACAAAATAATTTGAAAATCCTGTAAAACTTGTAGGTGTGTCTGACAATCCTAAGAATGCAGTTGCACCTCCGCCACCGCCACCGCCGCCGGCTTGTACATCTCCTGGTTTCCAAGTTGAATTTCCATTGTCCCAAACTAGTGCTTGTCCATCTTGTGGAACCGCAGTAGCCAAATCAACGTCTGAAAACATTCCGATAGATTTATTTGTATCTGCAAGTTTTACCCAAGCACCTGAGTGAGCGTAGTAGGAAGCATTCTCACCGTGTACATGAGCAAACATACCGTGATATGTTGACGCACTTGGCAAATCTGCCAATGTTTGATATAAAAAAGTTACTTTGTTAGAACCAGTTGCATTTAAAAGATTATTTTCAATTAATGTAATCTGTGTTCCGTTTCCTAAAGTCTGATATAACTCTTGGAAGTTGTTGTTTATTTTCGACGCACCTTGCCTTAACGTGTCACCTTGACCGTCATTAGGTAGGATACCGTCATTTATAAGTTGTCGTGCCATTTTTCCTACTACTCCTTTTATCCTCTATCGAATGTTATGTCGCTGTCGTCAAATGTGTATGCTTCTTTGTCAAAACTAAATGGTGAATCTACTGCATCTACTGATTCAGAAATATTTGGATATGTTACCACACCTTCACCTTTTTTACTGTTAATTCTCACACACAATTCGCCGTCATCATTTATAAAATAATCCAGATTGACATCGTCCCATCTGAATTGTTCGTATCTCAAATTCAAAAAAACATTTTCATGATTGAGATCACGCCCTTCAAAGAAATCATATCCTTGATCGAAATCAGTAAAATCATTTGCCGCCGCTCCAGGATTGTTCACTTGAATACTGTCATTACGAGCCAATTGGTCAACTTTACCTAGGTACAACATACCTTCGGAAGTACGGTATAATCCATAGAAGTATCTGTCTTTGACACCTTCTTTCAAATATACATTTACACTTTGACCAACACTCTGTGTCATATTATGTTATCTCCACAAAACTTGCTACAACATCTAAAGAATCATTTATGTTTGCTGTGCAAAATAATGAATTTTGTGTTGCTACAATTAATTTTTCACCTGCATTCAAAACTCTTAAACTTGAATTAGGTGCAATAAAAACATCTTTAATAATAAATCCTTCAACTGATGTGGTGTCTTTTAATGTTACACTTGCTCTTACAACAGAGTCAGTTAAATTAGCAAGACTTAAACCAACGAACGTTGTATTTGTTCCTGGTTCTGCTGTGTACAATTCTACAGGCTGAGTTCCTATGTTTTTAATAATTGTATTTTTAAACGCTGTTGCCATTTTAATTCTTATCCATATGTTAATGCAATTTTAATTGCAATTTCCGTTGCGTCAAGAATACTTACTGCGCCTGAACTTCCAGCAATTGATCCCCAACTTGTACCATCATACAACTCAACCCTTTGGTCATTTGTATTGTACCTAATCATCCCAGTGACCCCTGTACCTGGTCTGTCTACACTTGTTCCAGTTGGTAAAACAAAGCCACCAGCCTGTGAAACGTCGATGTAACCATCGCCAGTGGTTCTAAAAACCGTAGGACTATCGGGTACACTATTAGTTATCGTATTTCCTTCAAAAACAAAGTCTTCTACTTTGATAGTACCTAAACCATTGGCATTTAGGACTAAATCTTGGTCAGTTCCAGTAGTGGATATTGAATTTCCTTGTAAAAGTAAATTATCAACAACCAAACTCTGAACATCAAATCTTGTTGAATTCACATCAGCAACTAGTGTTCCAGCGGCATAAAATCTTATTGTGTCATCGTCATCACCAGGATTTAATTCTGCTGTGATATACGTGTCTTGGTCAATGTCAGAAACTCCTGCTAAAGGTATCCAATTTCCATCATAGCCTTCAAAGAAATTGGTATCAGTGTTGTAACGCAACATACCAAGACTTGGAGTTCCTGGTCTTTCTGCTGTTGTACCTGCTGGTACTTTTACTGCACCTGTACCATCTACTCTAAATACTCCTGTGCTAGGATTAATTGTAATGTCGTTGGTGTTGCTGATTGTATCACCGCTAAAACTGAAATTTTCTACATTTACAGTTCCTGTACCGTTTGTTCTTAATTCTAAATCTGCATTTGAATCTATTGTTTGAATAACATTGTTATCTATTCTAACACTGTCAGTTTCTAACTCTCTTGCGTATATTGTATTCCATCTTTTTGTTGCTGTACCTAAATCGTATGTGTTATCTATTGCTGGTTTTAGATCACTACCAATACCTGCTGTGATACTGATTGAGTCTGTTGTTTCATCACCAATTGTAACATTACCACCAATTGTAATATCGCCAGTAACATCTAAATTTCCAGTAATTGCAACATTGTTTTGTAAATTAATTTCATCTGTGTTTGAATCAAATGTTACATCACCAGTTAAACTTTCTATTGTGTTTCCACTTATTTTTATATTTCCTGTTTCAACACTTGAACCACTTATTACTGTAATGTCTGTACCAGTAGTAAAAGTTACTCCTTGGTCAATATCAATGTTTAGTGTTGATGTTGTAAAATCAACTTGTCCTGTTTCTTGGTTTACATAAAATTGATCACCAACTCTGAAATCACCTTTATGGTCAACTGACGTGAAGAAAATACTTGCGTCATTTTGTTTAACAACTTCATTTACTTGAACAACAGTGTTTGCATCATTAGAAACTTCTTTTCCGTTACCAATATAAGCCAGGTTGTGTGAAATCAAATACATTCTTACACCTTCACCATCTCCCCATATTCCGTAATTTCCATATATCGAAGCAGATGCAATAGCACGAACTTCTGCACCAAAGTCTGCATAGTCTACTAATGTAAATCTTTCAGCAGTTGCACCGCCACTGAATCTAATATCTTGTGGAAGTGTTAATGTTTCTGTGAATGATGTAGAACCATTGTCGCCATTAAATCTTAACAATAATGTTGTTTGAGTTGATCTTGTAAGTTCTGCTGTTGGTGGTGTAAAGTTTAAATCGTATAATGATAATCCTTTTACAATTCTAAAATCATCTAGGTAACCATTGAAACCATTGTTGTTTGAATAGTTATTTCCTATTGTCAAAGGTTTAGCACTTGATAAATTTGTGTTCATGTACAAGTTTGTGTTATCAACTACACCATCTTCTGCGTCAATCATTAACACAGTATCAGTTGTGTTAACCAAGTTGCCTGGTGTAAATGCAGATGTGTATTTGGCAGTTGAACTGAATCTTATACCATCCATGTAACCTGAAAATTCATTTGTTCCAATTGCATCATATCTTGCACCAATTCTGCAAGGCGTTGTTGCTCCGAGGTTTTGTGAAAAAGTAAATGTTGAACTTAACACTCCGTCTAAGAAAAGTCTACCAACACCTGCTTGTCTTGTTAAAGCAACATGGTGCCATGTTGATAAATTTATTCCTGTAAGTTCTGCGATGTTGGAACCATTTACGTGTAAAATTATTTTGTTGTTAGTTGGTGTTGCGTATAACCAAACTTTATTTTCAATAGTTACTGTTCTAAAATCAAAAATTGATTGCTGTGCTGTTGATGTAAAGTTCATCCAAGATTCAACTGTAAAGTCTGCTGTTGTAAATCCAAAGTCGGCTGTGTTTGCAACATCTATGCAATCGTCTGCACCATCAAATTGCACTGACTTATCGCCATACTTTTTAGTTGATGAATTAGTTGTAACACCGTCATTTAAAGTTAACGTTTGTGGATTTCTTGTTTGACCTGAATTTACACCATTAACAAATATTTTTGTGTAACTGTTTTTTCTTGATAGTGCAAAGTGTGTCCATGTATCATCATTGAAACCATTTGTTCCTGTTAATACATATGATCCATTTAATAAAATTCTTGGAGTGCTGTTTACAACAGAAACTTGTACACCATTGTCATTACTTGTATTTGCTCTGAAGTCAAACAATGTTGTTGTCTGTGCAAGGTTTGATCTAACCCAAGTTTCAACTGTGAAATCATCTGTGCCAAAACCAAAGTCTACACTGTTTGCTGTGTTAGTACTATCTGCTGTGCCACCTAATTGTAAACTACTTTGTCCAAACTTTTTAATGCTGGTATTCAACTGAGCATTTCCGTTTGTCACCATTGTTTTTCCGCCTGATTCAGGTGGCAATTCAAATCCTGTTACTTTTCCATTAATAGTAATTTTATTGCCATCCACTGAATCAATAGTTGCAGAACTTATTACTTGTCCACCCGTATTGTAGTAGAATATTGTTTCTCCAGCAGTAATTGTACCACTGATATTGCTTACTCTTAAATTTGTTTGTCCTTGTCCAGCAAGTCCTGATGCACCATCGTAAGCGTAAATTGATCTATTAGCAAAATATGTAAATGAGTTTAACCACTCAACCCTTACACCGTTTGTTAAAGTAACTGCATCAACACCTGGTGTAATCATTGTAACATTTTGGAATAAACATCCTGCTTCTCTACTCCATGCAGTTGCCATTGCACCATCTAAAAATGCACCTTTACCTGCGTCACCTGAAGCAAAACCTCTTGGATCAGTTGCACTTGTTACAGAACCTTGAGTTAAAACTGTTATGTTTCTTATGTACGGTGATCTTGATGTTACTGAATACCCACTACTATCTCCGTTAGAATTAAATCTAAATGCATATCCTGTATTGTTTACTGCATCAAATTGGAATCCTGTAACTGTTAAATCTTCAATTGTAACTTCACCGTTTAAAATAAAAGCATCATTTGTATTTGTTGGTGCAGTTGGTTGAATTGTAACTGCTCTTAAACCGTCACCTTTTAATGATACTCCAACTGGCACAACCATTGGAAATACTTCTGAATATGTACCTGGATATATGTGAATATGATCACCCGTTGTTGCCACAGATAATGCTTTTGTTAAACTTGCATATGGATCGTTTTGGTGTGTACCTGTTTGCAAATCATCACCATTTGTTGCAACATAATAAGTTTTACCAGGACGTGCTGTTAAGTCTAATCCATTAACAGTTATATTTCCTGTCAATGTTAAGTTGTCAACAGTCAAGTTGTTAGCAAATACTTCGTCCCATCTTTTGTTTGCTAAACCTAGTGTGTATGTGTTTGAAGCATCAGGAACTAAATTGGATGCCACATCAGCATTAATTGTAATTGTATCAGTGTCTTGGTCACCTATTTGTATGTTTCCATCTGCTCTAATATTACCTGTTGCATGAATATTTCCTTCAACTCTTGTGTCTCCACGAACTTCCACAGTCCCTGTTCCACTAGGAATAATTTCGAAATTTTGATTAGTATCTGTGGCAGTGATTGTGTTGCCATCAATTATTAAATCATCTACTAAAAGTCTATTGTTGTAAACTGCACTGTCTGGCGTAGCAAGGTTTAATTGATTACCAGTTGTTGTGATTGAGTTGTTACTGATTGTAACATTATTAATTGTAGCAGTATTTGGAACTTGTAAATCTGTAGTTCTGATTGTTCCTGCAACGTCTAAAGGATATGCAGGACTAGTGGTTTTAACACCAATTCTTGAATTATTAACATCAATGTATAATAAGTCTGTCTCAAATGCAAGGTTTCGTCTATCCACTGGTAGTGTGGAACGGACTAGATTTGCTTTTAAGAGCGGACCCGAAATTCGACCAACGGCCATTTATCTCTCCTTTAAACGGGCATCTTGTGCCACTAACCCAATTTTCATTCTTTGATGTTTAAAGACTCTTCGCCGGTTAACCACGGTTTGTCCTGTTTGAATATTGGTCATACTCAAACATTAATTGTATTTATTCAGGTTTTGGTATTTGATTCTATTACACTAGAATTAAGACAGTATTAATTCGTAAAGTACGTTCAATTCTTCTGCAAATGCTTCGGTAACTGTGATTTCTTGTGATCCCACTGAAGTTACCCATTCTGTTCCTGTGTAAACTTCTAGTGTATTAGTTGTTTGATTCCACCATAATTCACCCTGTCTAGCAGTCACAGGACGCACTGCTTGGGCACCAAGAGGCATAATAGCCGCTTTAGTTGTATCGAAGTGTAGATACGTGTTTCTTTTAATACCTGTAAATTCAAAATCAAAATCACTGTTTGTGCCGGTAACATACCAGTCACTGTTGCCAATTTCCCATTCAGAACTGTCAAAAAGAACTCTACCTGTTCCGTTGGCTGTAACACCACCCTGACCGCCATTTGATCCTACTGTAATTGTATTACCATCCAGTTTAGTTTGATTGTTAGAACTTACAGCAATAGCATCTAATGTGCCTGCACCTGTGATTTGTGCAGTAGGTGTACCATCAGCAAAAAATGTGTACTGATTACTTGCTGTGCTGATGTACGTGTCTTTATCAAAGTCTGTTACACCACTTAAAATAGTTGAACCTGTTGTGTATGACACAAAGTTTCCTAATGATGTGTTAAATCGTAATGATTGTGCCTGTGCAGGATCTTGCCCGGTTGTACCAATCGGCAATCCTAATGCATCAGTCGAATTAATAATAGTTGATTTAGTGTTACTGTTGATTACAACATCACTGCTTGAAGTAGATATATTTGTTTTAAAATTTAAGTCAGCAACTTTTACAAATCCTGTGCCTGAACCTCTTAAATTTAAGTCTTGGTTTGTGTTCCATGCTGTAATATTATTGTTGTGTATTTCTACATCTTCAATTACTGTTTTTGTGTTGTTAATTTTTTTCCATTGTCTATTAATTGTACCCAAGTTGTGAGCACCGTCAGTGCTTGGAATTAAATCTTGATTAATGTCCATACTGAAGTCAACCACATCATTGCTGTCGTTACCAAAATTTATTCCTGTACCACCTATTGTAGCATTGTTTGATACAGTTACGTTTTTTTGCATAGACACGTTGCTATTAAAGTTTATTGTGCCACCTGCTGATGAAACATTTATTTCATTTACTAATGATTGAATTGTGTTGTTAGATATCCTAAAGTTTCCTGTTTCTATTTTTGTTGCATCTATGAATGTAATATTATTACGCCCAATAGTTAAACTAGATCCTGTTAACTCTGAATTTGTAATATCAATTGATGTTGTTCCTTTAGAAGCATCTACAAAAAAGTTATTACCTACTCTAAAATCACTGCCTTGATCTTGACTGACAAAAGTTACTTTTGCACCATTAGATTCTAAAACTTCTGCAAATTGATTTACTAAACTTATGTCATTGGTAACATCTTTTCCTACACCTATATAAGCAAAGTTATGACTGATTAGATATGCTAAACAACCATTTCCGTCTGCTTCAATTCCTTTATTTCCATAAACAAAGGCACTTGCAATACTTCTCACTTCATTCATTGAACCTTCTGTAACACTATTTGCAGTTGCAGATTTGAATAAGTGTGCTGTTGTGTTGCTTGATACTCCTACGTTGCAAGTGAAGGTTGTTGCAGTGGTTTCAGTAATTGTAACTTTTCTACCTGAATAAGGATCTGTTGATCTAGGGTAAGTGTGATCTGTTGCATGACCATCCATAGCACACGTGAAAGTTAAACTGTCATTAGCAATAGTGATTGTTTCACCCTCTCTCATTGTGTGATTACCAATAGTTAAAGTCATCACTCCAGTAGCGGGATCATACGTGCCTGCTGATGGTGTGTACTGATTTAATGTGTGTTCCATATACACACCTCTACCTGCAAAGTAAGTAAAGCAATCTATGAATTCCATTCTGGAACCATTTTTTACTGTAACTGCATCAACACCTGGTGTAATAAATGTTACTGCATTGAATAACATACTTGCTGAATAACTAGAAGGATCAACAGTTGATGCATCTAATAATACACCTTTACCTGCGTCACCACTGTCAAAACCTCTTGGATCTGCAACTGTAATTGTTGAACCTTTTGTGAGTACAGTGGCATTTTGTACATATGGACTTTTACCAATCAATGCGGCATTGGGTGCAAATCTAAATGCGTAACCAGTATCATTTCCACTGTCATAATAAAAATCTTTTACTGTTAAATCAGATACTAATGATGCTTCATTTAATAAAAAGGCATCTTTATTTTGTGTTGCTACTGTTGGTTTTACAGTAACAGATCTCAGAGAAAATCCTTTAATTGTTGTGTTCATTGGAATTTCTAACGGAAATTCTTCTTCATATTCTCCTGCAAGAATATGTATTTCATGTGGACCGGCTGTGCTTTCTTCAACTGCTTGAATGGCTCTTTTAATTGTTGCAAAAGCAAAGTTAGGATGATCACCTGGTGATGAATCTATACCATTTGTACTAACATACCATTTGTTTACAATACCTAAGTTAACAGCAATACCATTAAAACTTAAATCTCCTTGTATGGCTACATCATTTAGATCAAGTATTCTGTTGGTGTAAATGTGTCCCCATCTTTGAGTATTGCTTCCTAAATCATATGTTAAAGTTTGATCAGGCACAAGATTAGAGTCTAGTTCACCGCCTATGGTAATTGTATCTTCAGATGCATCGTCTCCAGATATTAATAAATTTCCATCAAATGTTATATCGCCAGTTGCATGAATATCACCATATGATTTTAAATCTGTTGGTATTCTAAATATACCTGTACCAGGACCTGGCTGTATAACGATATCGTCACTTGAACTTATTGTGCTGTTTGTAAAACTTAATGACGCAGTTCTTAATTCATTCATCACAATGTCACCTGCTTTAGGATTTCCATTGCCATCTACAAGTCCTATTGTTATATCACCTGTAGGCGCATTGAAACCTGTGCTGTTGACTGTGAAATTACCTAGGTTGGCTGAATTAGTTGCAATAATGCCTGCTGATGCATAAGTTGTTCCTGCAATGGACAAATCAAATGCTGGGGCATCATCTTTAATACCTATTTTTCCATTTGTGTGAGCAATGTAAAGGAGGTCAGTTTCGAACGCTAAATCGCTAGTTCTTTGTAGGTTCGTCTTTAATAACGGTCCTGATATACGTCCTACTTCGTGCCCTGCAACGTGAGCCATTGTTTCTCCTTTTTATGTATTTATTGAATTTGGTGCTTGACTTTATTTGTCAAAGTTGTGTAACACATTAACTGGCTTCCCAGTTGGTACTGGAGTTCCAAAGTTCAAATAAAAGGTTGGTTGAGCAACTCCATTAATAGTAATCGTTGATTGATATGATGCACTATTTGAGTCTAGACCTTCTAGTGTAATTGTGTTAGGTGAAGAACCATTTGATTCTGTAATTAAACTTTCTTGAATCTGTATGTAACTTACTTGTGATGGAAAAGATGGAGTAAGAGGAAAACTTAAATCGATTCCAGCATCTACAACAGTGAATGTTCCATTGTTTCCGCCATTAGCCGCACCAGATACAGTGATCGTTTGTCCTGCATGAAAGCCTTTTGTAACAAAATTTACCAGTGAATTATCTCTTCCAACTATTGCCGCATAACCATTGTAATTACTTGCAAATCCAATGTTTGTTGTATTATAGTAACAAGGTTGTTGTACAATTGAATAGTTTGTGTCTGGAATTTGTAAAACGTTTTCTACCATTACTAAAACTTGTTCTGGAGCCGCTGGATAATAAAAATCTACATCATTGGCATTCAGTGGACCGAAGTTTACTTCTTGATCATCACCGTTGCCTAAATTTTGTTTTGTTACTGTTACGGGTTCTCTAAATCTTGCTTGTTTCCAAGCATTACCACCGTTAGGAATACCTTCATAGTATTCAAAACTTCTTGTGTCTGTGTTATATCTTAATTGTCCAACTTCTGCAGGATTAGGTCTACTTGCTGTATCACCTTTAGGAACTAAAATAGCACCTGTACCTGGAATAATAAGTTGTTCGTACTGATCGTACACAACGCCTCTTCCAGCGATTAATCTACTGTTGGTTGATTGTCTTTTTAGATATCGCATTATACCTCTAGGTAACTGACTGTTGCAATCAAAGTTACATTGTTTACTGCTGTGTTTTCAACCACCACTGTATCGCCAGCAGTCAACATTAATTTCTCTGTGTCCAAAATAAACGTTTCCGCTCCTGGTAACAGTGCATCGTTAATAATCATGTTTGCGTTTGCGTTGAATGATTGTCCACTAGGTACAACAAATACTCTAAATGTTGCGTCATTGGCTCCTGTTTGATCTTCTGCCGCACTATTACATATCAGCATATTTGATACACCGTATGTTTTTCCTGCAGGCACAGTACCAGATGCAAACACTTGAGCGTTGCTACCTTGCGTAATTACTACATTGTTTATTGCCATCTTTGCTCCTTAAAACATATGACTGAACACCAAAGCACGTTGTTTGCTGATCAATTCGTCTCTTTTATCTGTTGTATTTACAAAAAATAATCCTGAGTCACCCGTACCTGGCGCTTTAGCGTACAATTTAGTACCTTCTGTGCTGTATACTGGGTCTGCAAGTGGATCAAGCACACTTGGTCTTGTTGTAATGACCATGCTGTCTGATATCTTGACGCTACCTGTACCAGGTGCTGATAATACTAAATCCTCGTTGGATGCATTTGTTGAAATTTCATTGTTTTCTATTCTTACTTCATTTAAATTTATAGTTGTACTCGATACATCAAAATAATTGTTACTGATAGAATGTTTAACGACTCCATCAATTTTTGTTTCAATTATTGTGTCAACTCCTGACACACTGTTGTCGTAAATTCTTATTTCTGAATCACCTTGTGTAATTCTAGGAAACGCCGCACCAACCACAATGGCATTAATTTCATCATCTACATATTTTTTATTAGGTATATCATTATCATTAGAAAGAAAAGTTTCATAATTTACTTTTACAACACGCAACGTTCCTAATCCACCTGGTTCAAAAATAATTCCAGTATCTGAGTTAATGTTGTGTGTGCGTAATCCTAATAGATCTGTACTTGCACTTTTGCTTCTTAAAATAAA
>VMHT01207377.1_pt1 | contig 63635 bp, 70 predicted proteins | sample 4693611 | NCBI WGS metagenome assembly VMHT01 (sample SAMN12280063, study PRJNA550983) | marine metagenome | isolation source: seawater sampled from same location over 5 years 0.02-0.2 micron viral filtrate | place: USA: collected off the coast of southern California halfway between the port... ...
CAACCAATTTTTAAATTCAGTCTGTAAGCAATCATTTTTTGCAATGATGAGAATTGATACTGATCATTACAGAAACCGTACCAGATGTCATTAGAACGCATATAGACAGACATACACAGTTCATCGTTTATAATTGTGAATTGAATTGCGTATGTACAAGGGGTGTCCTTCTTGTATTTGTCATATTCTTTAGCGTCATATATGCTTATAGCAGCATGTCTAGTATTAGGGTTAGTTTTAAGCTTAGCACAAACATAATCTATTTGACAGTTACGTTTCCACTGATAGCCATAATTACTATTTACCTCTCTTTTACTGTTAGCCATGCGCTCCCATATAGGTGGTATTTTACCATATAATTCACCAAGCTTGTCAATACTAGGATCACCAGATAAATACCATTGCCATTCAGCTTCAGCATACTCTAAACTCCATTTACGTTGTTTGTTTTTTATATGATTATCTTCAGGATTTAATATATAAAAACCACAGTTAAATATAGCTTTTGTATTATCAAAGTCTATACCACTTATAATAACCTCATCAAGTAAAGCCTCGTATGCTTCATCTGCGTTGTGAAATTTATTTCTCATATTTGTTGTAATAGTATTTATAAAACTCATACATCTTAATCCATATCGTGTCTTTGCTATACACGTCCGGCGATCTATTAGTTTTCTTGTTAATCTCTATATCTAGATGCCACGTTGCTTCTCCAGTTGCAAACGGGGATATATATATTCCATTGTTTATACACCACCGATACGCCACACGCTCCGTTGACGTAGGCAAATAGCTTCCCATTGATTGTTTCTTTATTCTTGGCATTTATTCCCATGGCATTGGTTCGTCATTAATACCTATTGGTTCATGAGGTATAAAACAACCTGATTTATGTTCCCATTTAAAATGAGCTTCGGCACCGTTTTCACCTAAGTTCTGAAACTTAACTTTTAAAACTTTAGCTTTAACTGTTTTAGCCTCATAATCTCTGTGAACTAATATACCGTGATAACTAGCATCATACCATTCGCCACCACCTTTTATATTATACATTGTTGGCTCTTCAATTTTACCATCTTTGTCTTTGTACATTTTAGTTGGGTGAGCCACAATAAATACTAACACATCAAACTTCTTTGCAAAAGTTTCTATTTTAGTTAAATACTCCATTGTGTAACGGTTAACATCTTCTGTCTTACAGTCTACGTCTCTAATTTTATTAAAAGGATCAATGACTAAGCATTTAATACCTTTACGTTTAACTAGTTCAGCGCCTTTGCGTAGTACAGATTCTAATGTATAACGCTCCATGTCAATAAAGAAATAATTATCATTAACATGGCTAGCTATGTTGTTCCATTTATCAGTATGTATATCTGCTGATGTTGGCATACCTTCCCATGTCTTACGCATTAGCTTATGAGCGTGTAAATACGTAGGAGCATTTTCTGGTGATGCAAAAGCTGTTTTCCAACTATAATTACGGTTGTAACCTACAACCATTTGGTCAACAAAATCAGACTTACCGCTACTAGGTATGCCAGTAACAGTAATAAACTGACCGGTGTACGTACTAAAAATGTTGTCAAAGTTTTCCAAGCCGACTTGATACCCTTTCTTAAATCCGTTACGAACAAAATCTGTGACTTCGTCTTCGATATCTTTGAACGTTGTAACGTTTTCGAGCGGTACTGGTCGTGATTGAGAAATACGCTCTGCCAGTTTTTCTTTGCCATGTTTTATTAAGTATTCATTAGCGTCTTTACAATCGTCAAACGATGCTAAGTAACAAACTTCAGCTCCAAGTCTACGGACTAATTCTGATTGTAGTGCTTGTCCTGCTTCATCTGAGTCAACAGCTAATATTATTTTTTCTTTATCCTCAAAATAATCTATACAATTATCAAGGTAGTCAAGGTTGTTTGAATTTAATGTTGCACCATTAGGAACTGATATACTGTTAGGTATACCAGCTTCATGTAGTGCTAACACATCCATTTCACCTTCGGTTATAATACAATATTCATAACCTACTATGCTATTTATATTATAGAATACTTTTTCAGCACCCTTATATAATTTAAAGTTCTTTCTACCATCGCGATACTTAATGTTAATAAGTTGATCGCCCATGAAATAATTGAACTTTATAGCGTTCTCGGTTTTACCGGTCTGAGGCATATACTCAGAGCCTTGAGTAACTTTACAGTCAAGCAAGGTCTCTGGTGATATCCCTCTAGTTTCAAACCATTTCAATACTTTGTCATCTGCTAGTTCCGGGTATTCAGGATCTGGTTGTACAGGTCTAGCGTATTCTTTTTCACTAGCTCCTTTACGTTGATAACTATGCAACTGAAATGAAGTGTTACAATTATGACAAGTTCCGAGACCACGTTCCCAATCATAAGACGCGCATTTTGCCTTTTGATTCTTGGGTTTTCTATCGTGAGAACAAAGAGGACATATGCCCTGCTTTTTTCCCTCTTCAAGCTTATATTGATTGAAATCATCAATCAAGAATCCATTGATCTCTACTGTCTGCATTTAATTTAATTTAAGTCATTAATCTTCAATTAACGTTATATTACCGTCATCGTCTTTGACTATACTTATATAGTCATCTTCTTCCCACATTAAAACGGTAAATCATCTACCGGTGCCGCGGCTGGTACTGCTTGTGGTTGATCTTGTCTAGGAGCAACAGCAACATTGTCACCGTTAGTCCATACAACCTGAACATTACCCAAGTACGTTTTAGCTGTTTTAGCTTCGCGTTCTTCTTTTGTCTGAGCAACTACTACGGGACCTTGATTACCGAACTGATCGACTTCATCATTTAAGGTTATAGTAATTGGTAAGTATTTACCTTTTTTACCATCGATAACTTTTGATTTATCTATGTTACTAAGGTTAATACTTGTTTTAATTATACTTGCCATATTATGCGTATTGATTTATTTGGTTAAACATCCTTTGCATTTGTTCTTTTGTAGCTCCGGTAGTTCTTCTTAAGTTGTCTACAGCTTTTACATGTGTTTGATTCTTGTAAAAATTGTTTGTTGAAGTTTCTAATCCTGTTACGCTACAAACTTGTGTTTGGTTTTTTCTGGTTCTTGCCATAATTAAAGGGTTTTATTAATAAAATATTGTGTAGGATCAAAGCCTTCAGACTTATAAAATAATTCATAAGCCTGCACTGCTCTTTCGACTTTGTCCTTACCACGTTCGTAAAATTGCGGTGAGCAGTCAAATATACCTATTTGGCTCGTGTTTTTATCAATGGCAATAAATACCATTTCATAACCAAATAGTTTACTATAAATATAAGCTTGTGAGTCGTAATTGTATTTAGATGCTGAATATCTAAACTTATTAAGATCCGCTGTTGTCTTCAAATCAACTACTAGCTTTTCTTCGTGGTTTATAATATCAGCTTTACCTTTCCACATACAACCTTCAAGCTCTGTAATGCCAGGTTTTTCATACTCGTTTGTTGAGTTTCTAATTAAGTCGTGACATATTTTATTAGCTAACATTTTATCTGTTAGTTTTTCTATGTTATCAACTTCATGCTGTAGTAAACATAGTTCACCACCTGACATCTCTTTATATGCCTTTGTGTTTCTAGTTGTAGCTTCTATAATCTTAAACTTTTTAAGTTTATCAGGTTCTAGAATAGCTGTGTGGAAATAACCACCAACTAAAAACGCGGGTCTAGCTTCAGAAGCTTTACCAAGGTTTAAAGGATTTGTAAGTAAAGTACTAATGTCTGAGTTACTAAGGTATTTCTTACCGAAATCACCATAGTAGTTCTCATCATTACGTAGCTTTTCAATTACAGTTTTTTTGTTCATATTATAACGTGTTTAACGCTCCTTCTATTTCTTGAGATAGAGCATATTTAGCTTTTATAGCTGCTACTTTACCACCTGCTGTTACATATTGAACCGCTTTTTCATAAGCTGGATCTTTTTTAGAGGTTAAAGTTGGTTTTTTTGGCTCAAACTTTTTCTTGCCGTGATCATTCGTGGCATCACTGTCCGCTGTATCATCAATTAAAAACAAATTACCTAACGCGTACTTTTTTGCATACGAAGACGCTGAGCCAAATTGTTGAGGCACGTTCATACCTTTTTGATTTAGATCAACACCAACGATTGCAATAGCGTGTATAGCATTTTCGCCATCAGATACAGTTGCCGTTGTTTGCATTATAGGCATATTGTGGTTGTCGATTAGTTCTTCATTAATCGTTACTGATACTCCTAACTCTAATAGAAAGGGTTTTGTTGCTTCGAGAATGTCTTCGGCTGATCTGAAGTAGTATTTGCCGAATGAATTAAATCTTGATTTTTTAGATTTAAATTTTGTCTGGATCGTTGCCAGTTTTTCATTTATGGTCATATGGTTTATTCTTTTGGTCTATATATATAATCACATATAAACGTTAATAATTAAATTTTAATTTTCGCTTAACTTACAGGTAATCAAGCACTTGCGAGTGATCTACACTATCTATTAATTTATCTACAGCTTGCTTTTTTAATTGTGAAACTCTAACATAAGAACTACTACCTTTTATGCCTAGTTTAGAAGCTATGTCTTTAGCTGAATGCTTGTCACAGTCTAAACCATAACTTAATCTTAGTATATTATATTCAAGTTCCGATAAATGTTTCTTTAACAAGCCTGTTAAGTATATGTTTAATATTTCTTGATTGTATGGCTCAGATTTATCAGGTATATTATACATAGAGTTTTCATCCATGTTTGGCTTATCATCTATACTTAAAAATATACTGTTAAAAAACATAGCAACCATCTTTTCATCTTTACCAAAGTTTTTACGTATTTCATTTAGCTTATGCTCTGGTATACGTATATCACCTCTGTTAATATCAATAGATCTTCTTATTGCTCCTTTGATACGTTTACTAAAAAATGATTTTAATGTTTTTTCATAGTCTTCTGATTTTTCTAAAGTTGGCCAATCTAACCTATCTACAGCTCTGGTTAAACCGCCATTACCTGACTGTATTAAATCCATTATTGTCTGCACACCTGAAGCCTGTTGGCTAGTTGAAAACTTTCTAGCTAAAGATTCTACTAAAGGCATAAACTTAGTTATTAATTGTTCTCTATTACAGTCTTTCCAAGACAAGTGTTCTATTCTAACTAAAGCCTGTTTTAAATCTTCTTTATACCTTATATAATTCTGTATGTTATATTTCTTCATTTAATATTGCTTTTTCTTTTTTCAGGCAATCATTTAGATTACGCTGTATTGTTCTAGTAGAACAGTTTAATAAACCAGCTATTCTACCCCATGTTATTGTTTTACCCATATCGTTTAGATCTAGCATGCATTGATAAATTGCTTCACCATCTACACGACTAGATCTACCGATAAGCTTGCCAACGATACTCATCTTTTCGTTAGCAGTTAATCCGCTATAGTCTTTAAATATTATCTTACGTATTTTGTTTACAGGTGGTTCGCCACCATTTTTAAACACATCATTTATCATAGCTTGTAGCTTTTTATCACTTATAAAAAATGTTACAAAACCATTTTCTTTGTTAGCTATAAATTCATATACATGCGTAGGTAATAAACCTCTATCTTGATTAAGATAATATAAAACATAAAAATGCCACTTCAAAGATTTATATGTTGTAATCTTTGCTTTACTACGAAACAAGTGATAGCATTCATATGTACCATTTTCATAGTAACTATATAATGCGGTATCAACCGTAGGTTTATCATTAATAGGATTACACCTATAATTTATTCTACGATCGTTTAACCATTTCATGTTTCTTTCATATGACATTAGCCCCTTACTTTATTATCTTTACGGGCTTTTGTCAGCCTCGGTTTAACAAAATTCTTAATTTTGGTACGAATACCAAATACGTCTGTTTGCATTAAATGCTTGTATAATTTATTTCTACTCATTTATAATTGTTATTTTCACATTATTCCATTTACCACCTTTTACATCTTTGTTCACAAGAAAGTCAATGCGGTTTGTCCATCGTTTATTCATACGATCTTCAACAGTCCATGTTCCATCTAACTGTCCTGCTCCTTGAACACAAACTTTAGCGCCAAACACAAATCCGTGTTGCTCTAAATCTCTAGATACGGCTATCCACCGGTGACCTTGAGGATCAGCTTCATTTATAGTTTTAAGCGAAGCTGTAGTTAAATAGTCTGCATTGCATTGAGCAGGATCAGCATGGTATATTGTTGCTGTTACTAATATTGATATTAAAAAATTCATCTGGTCTTGTTATTAATTGTTCTGTTTTACCTGCAATTAAGTATTTTTCTTGTTCATAATAATTCCAATAAGCTGTAATGCTACAACCTTCAACTTTGTATTGATCTGGCATACATTGTGGTGGTTCAACCCATTCATCACCTTGTATATGTGTAGGCGGTATAGATAAAAAATCTCTACATTTAGTAATAGTAAGATGCTCTTTACCATATCTTTTTGTATATTCTTTACCAAGAGCAATCATATGGTCATATAACCACATGTAAGTTGTTCTTGATCGTCTAGCCCATACTGTTGAAGGGTGATTTAAATGTGCTTGCTTGTAAGGTACATTAGTTTTTTGTATTGAACTACCATAACAATGATGAGCTGTACAAAGCATCTGGGCTGATTCTAAGATCATTTTAACCACATGCTTATTGTATTGTATCTGTGCAGCTTTAACTGGATCAGAATGTAAATAAAATATATTCATCTATATCTTTTGTTTTGTAACCTGTTATAGTGTGCGTCTAATAATATATGAGCAACCTCTTCGCTGATCATATTGTCATTATATAATTTCCATATTGTTTTACTCATACTAATTGGTAATAATAAGATTGGAACCTTTCAATTATACCTCTTCCGCTTCTTGTTTGGAAACCATACGAGTGAGTATGAAGTCCTTCAATTGGCTTGTTTTCTATAATTAATAAAAATATATCCCATGCATTTACTGTTTTAGTATCACCAGATACTTCATTTATAGCGTCAGCGAAAGCATATTTGTCATGCTTCATTGTACCGTAGTTTTCTACGATATAATTTTCTATTTTATCTGCTGTTATATTATTCATAATTTCTAAGTGTTTTAAATAGCGGGTGTCTGTAAGAACCTGCTTGTGTTCGTTGAAAATAAGTAAAGGTAGCACGTTGACCTATGTAGTCATGAACGTTACGTAACATATTTGCTAGATCCTTGTAGGTATAGCCTTTGCCCGGTGGACAACCGAACTTTATACCTTCGTCATCTTGCATCAGAAACTTACCGAGCGTGCCTGTCCTTTTGCCTTTACCTGCTTCATAACCAATAATAGTTGCTTCAGTATCGCTGAAGTCTTTGAATTTCATTAAGTCGTAAGACCTACCGTGTTTGTATAGACCATCTAGCCTTATAATAGAGCCTTCGTAACCTTGATCAAGAAACTCAGCGTGTACATCTCTAGCATAATTATAACTATCAACAAGCTTTGCAGGTACATACATAACAGTGTGATCAGGAGTATATATACTTGATGTCACAAGTTGTTTCATACGAGTTTTGTAGCTGTCATATTTGACACCATCAAAGTAATCGTATACGTGAAATTGCACAAGATGTTGAGCGTCTAGTCTATCATCTGCAGTAGGCTTTTGCTTACGAACTAATGATATAATCTTTTCAAAATCATTTTTAAGCTTGTGATTGTACAACTCGCCATCGAGTATTACATCTGGGTTTTGCTTAAAAAATGGTATAAGAGCTAACTCAATATGAGCTAGGTTTTTAAAATGTTTGCCTGTACGAGAGTACGCGCCATCTTTAGTGAAGAGGCAACGAACACCGTCAAGCTTAGCTTGAATATACACAGGTTGAGACCAGTCAACTCTTGACTCGTCAAACTTGTGTGCTAGCATTGGTTTTTGCATATTATTTAAAGTTTTTAAGTTTATTTTCTATTATTTTTATTTTATCTTGCAATTCTTTGCATTTTTCATAATTTTCTTTTTGAAGATTATAGTCTAGCGCAGTCATAGTTTGAGCTAATTCTGTTAATAGATCTTGTTCTTCATCTTCGTTAAAAGTGTTTGTTACAATAGCTCCATCAAGTATACCGTCTAACACTAGTTCTGCTACTCTTTGAGCTATTTTTTCAATTTCGTCGTTTGTCATATTGTTATTATCCAAATGTATTCGTATTTAGTTTGTATTAGTATCTAGTTTCACCATTTGCAAAATCAGTGTACTCCATGGGGTCTTTTTCGTCCATATATCTAGATATTATTTTTTCTGGTTTTAGTACAAATACATTTCTACTAGCATATTGGTCATAACAACTAACCCATATATCTTTTTTACCTGTAAATATAATATAAGTATATTGGTGATCTATTCTATCTTGTGATTGATATAAGTAGCAACTGTCATAGTACATATCGTGTACAAGTTTGGCAGCTAAGGCGCTACCGTCTTGTCTACTGTTAGTATGAAGCCAGTTTGCTATTTCTACACCTTGCCACTCAGGATAACCATCGTGATGTAAATACATGTTTACATAGCTTTTGTCAGCAAAGAAATCAGGAGGTGCTGCAAAGCCTAACTCGTGATGTTCTGCGTGTTCTCGGTCTACGACCATTGTTAAGTTTCTTGTGCTCATAATTTATAATTTTTGGTGCGCAGGGTGGATTCGAACCACCGACCTCTAGCTTATGAGGCTAGCGAGCTGGCCAACTGCTCTACCGCGCAATGTGTATAGCATTAATCAAGTAATACCATGTATGCTTTAGGATTATTAACTTTAAACCAGGTTAAAGCTAAATCAAATTTATTAACCGTTTGTTTAGTAGGCTTTAGTCCCATGCCCCATATGTGGTTACAACCCATAATAAAATCATATATAGATAATTCTTTAGCGTTTAACTCATATGTATCGCCACTAAAAGGATTTCTTACAGTATCACCTTTAGTATATACTGTACCGTTAAACCATTTAGGTATTTTTTGTTCTTTAGTTTCCGACATTTTTTCCTAGTATTAATGGTGATTCGTCCTTGTTTGATGTTACAAAGTAACAAGCTTCACCTTCGTTTATATTTATTTCTTTGTTTTTAAATCTTTTTGGATAGTTATCCAATACATATTGTTTAATTTTTTGATTTTTCGTACTCATAACCTTCTTCTATTAATTCGTTTTCAACTTCTTCTTTTATATCATTTACATAAGAGTCATATACTTCTGTAACCGCATCTTGTACATAATACTCTTCAAGATCTTCTACATATATAAGTTCATTATAATCTGTCATAGCTTCTACTAGTTTTTCTGATAAATCATTATCATAGTAGTGTACATCTTCACTTATACATACATTTCTACCATCACCACTTGTTGTAACCCATACTTCATAGCCATCTGCTGTGGTTTCACAGTATATGCTATAGTCTGGTGTATTGTTCCAGTTGTCTGTTAGTTCAAAATCGTAGTGTTTTTGTATTACTTTTAAAGCTTCATCGTGTTCAATATCAAACTTTACACCTTTATCTTCTAATCTTTTGTCGATTAGTTCTTCTGTTATTAATTTTTTAGTTACCATATTCTATTGTTTTTTCATTAGTTACCATCCATTCACAGTCATTTACCTTATGACCCGCACCATATAAGAATGACTCACAAGACTCTGTATCAGGATTCCATTTGTTTTCTTTTGTACATAACACGCTAATGTCATATCTATATATTTTGCCATCTGTAAAATCTAGTAAAAATATATACTTAGCTGACTCATCAGCGTACACTGTTTCTTTACATTCACCTAGCATTTCTTCTTGCATCTCTTGCCATTTTCTCACTGAATCACTCATAATCTTTAGATATTAAAATGTTATCACCGTATTTAAAATCCCACGCAGTAACTTTAATTAACTCAATATCAGAAAATGTATATAACGTGCTAATGTCACTGATTTTTAAGTTAGAATAAAAATATTCATTGCTTAGTGTTTTAATAACACTTAGTACACTGCCTTCATAGTTAGCTGTGTTTGCTAGCAAAGCCTCTTTAACCTCAGGCTTTAGTCTTTCGTAAATTGATAGTCTGTTCATGTTTATTATTTAATTATATTATCCAATTATATTCGTATTTAGTATGTAAACAGTAGGCATTGCGACTCGGTAACGCTGCACCCTTCTTGTCCAGGCTTGGTACCTACTGTTAATTAGTGGACGTGGCAGGAATCGAACCCGCGTCTTCAAGGGGTAATAACTATTGAGTGTTTTTAGTGCTGCCGCACTTGCATTATCACTCGCATTACTACTCGGTACCTTAAGCTAACCAATTTCACGCCCATAAAGCAGCAATAAAATGCACGTCATTTACCGGTGTGTACCCTGACTTATACTTACTACTGCTAAACCGCTTCACAACCGTGCACTACTATTTCAAGCTGTGGTTGTTCTTCACGTATTTGTAACTAGTGAGGATTCGAACCTCATACCCGTCGGTAGCCTAAGCGCGGTGCACCACTGTCTTTTGACCGGTGCGCGTCTTACCTGACCTAGTTCCCGCTAGCAATTCACTTATGTGTTAAAGTTACAAGGTGTCTGTTCTCGCCTACTTTAACCTAATTAAGCTACTCGTCTAGCTATTTACGCCGCCAAGCTCTGTGCACTGATGCACTTACTTCTTGGCTAACGATTTGTATTGTATTACCTGTTTTGTGCTCGATTATAGGTACATAAGAGTACGTTTGAGTTGTACTACATGAAACACATGTTTTATATCCTAATTCTAAACGCACAGGGTGCACGTTGTTACCACATTTACAATACATAGTTATTTATTTTTATTTGTTACATATATATTATCCAGAGTTATTCGTATTTAGTTTGTAATAATTTATTTAACGCTACATTAATAACATATTCTCTCATTTCCATGTAGTCATCGCCGTCAAGTGGTTGGTCAGCTAGTTGCCAATCAACACTATCTTCAATGATTTCTTTCATGTGATCTGCTACACCTTGTGCAATCAAATCTAGTTCTTTCATTTTACTCATTTTCCATATATTTTATTTAACACTCTATCAATTACTGTTAGAGCTAAGTCACTATCATAAGCAATAAACTTTGATAATATATTAGTATAATCTATTCTATTTGCTATTGAATCACTAGTAAGTAAGTAAACAAGTGTTTTTATTACGTGGTTTTTATTACCATTTATCCATGTTTCTACATAATATGTAGCTTTTTCTGTTACCATATTATTTAAATTTATTAGCTACTTCGTATATTTCTTCTTTGTCATCTGAATCCATTCCATGTGTTTGTTGAGCGTACATACGTAGCACATAGTGTACAAAAGTGCAGTCGTTATCTGTTAGTTTTATATTTCTCATATTAGTACATTGTTAAGTTTCTCATGTTATAATTTCTTTTGCAAAAGTCTATTATATACATAAGTCTCGCAAGCGGATCATGTATTAATTCTCTAGCATAACATATAGCTTTTGAAGTTTTTAGTTTACCGTCTTGTCCTATAACTGTCCATCTTTCTTCTCGCTTATATACTTTGTTTAGTTGATATATTCTATCGCTTGAGTTACATCTTCTAACATAACCTGTTGTATAAGACGCTAGTTGATCGCCATTAGGTAACACAAATTGTCTTGTGCCATTTTTCTTCTGTCTTTCAGTAGTCATTTCTTTAATATTATACTCGATAAACATACGTTTAGCGAACATATCTACTAGCTCTATACGTCTCTGTCTCCAGTCCATATTTTCTTGTTCTAAATCTCTCATAGGGTTTTTATTTGCTTTAATTGTTCTGTTGTAAATTTCTTTGATGTTTCTCGCCACATACGGTTGTGAGTGAACTTTCTTGCTTTGCTGAATGTAGATTTCTGCTTGTATCGTACTCGATTGTACTCTGCATCGGTGAGTCCACTACACGTGCCGTTATGGAGAACTAGACGTCTATGCCCATCTGCTCTGATTTTACGTTGTGCTTTTGCATAAGCGCACAATTCTTTCATATTAGTTACTACCATGGTAATATAGTTTTTTCTATATAAGTTAAACCTTTGTAGTTAAACCATTGTGATTTACCTTGTTTTTCGTTTTGAAAAATAAAGCCGAATGAGTTAGGTATATTGCCTATTGAATAACCTTTGTAAGTTGTTTTGTTAAGGCGAATGTGATTGTTAGGTAAGAATTTAATTGATTGCATAGTATATTATTTATGTTTTACATTGTTATTATCCAAGAGTAATCGTATTTAGTTTGTATTATAACAAAGCTTTGTGAGCATTTTTACTTGCATAATTACCTAAAGCTTGACGCCATTCCCACTCGCGCTTGCGATATTCATAGTCAGTACACCATTTCTTCATAGCTTTACTGTTAGTATTAGGATTGAAGTTAGCTTCAAACTCATCAATTTGTTGAAGTTTTTTAGTGATTAGACCTTTAACGTCTAGTTCTTTGAATTTAGCGTCTATAAATTGCATAGTCTTTTAAAGTTTAAATAGTTAGTTAATAATGTTTCTTGTTGGTCTGAAGTACACGTAGAGAATCCGAACTCGCCGAATACTTCTTGTGCCATTTTATCTAAATCTTGCATAGTATTATATTTTAGTAGAAGTCATCGTATATATCTCTAACTTTAGACTTCTGTTCATCAGTTAGTTTAGTATAGTGCTTGTCGAATAGTCGCCAAGATATTTTTAGGAGAGTGTAAGAGTAATTGCACATAGTATTATTATTTAATTAGTTAGTATTTTATTTTATTATCCGACTTTTGTCGTATTTAGTTTGTAATGGTTTTTCATAGTTTTCATCAGTGAGAGTCGCGAAGAGTAGTTCATCAAAGTAAACATCACTCGTCACAAATCTCTGCTGTAATTTACTGTAATATCCTCTATCCATATATTCCGAAACTTGTTGGTGCGCCAACTGTAAACACATGTATTAGTAGTGCAGCACATGAAAATATTATAAATGTTAGTGTTGCGTAAGATAGTACTTTAGTGATTACGTCAATCACTTTATTGTGATGGAATTTTGCCATAGTTATTTAGTTTTAAAGATTAGTAGACATGGTGAGAATCGAACTCACATTAACCATTATGTCTTACTCACGTGTATTTACCCTGCCCAGTTTTCCCGTTGCCTGAAGGTTCGGACAGTCACCTGTGTGAGATTTTATTTGTAAAGAGTAGTTTACTATTGTTCAACTACTTCACGTACACTTACTGGAACACTTGTTGATGAAGTGTAAGATTTGTATTTGATAAAGCAAGGCATGTTTTCAAGTTTATCTTTCATAACTTCATACACTTTATCGTGATTGTAAGTGACAGTTTTGCCATTTTTGAAGTTAACAGTGATTGTTTGATTTTTGCCGATTAAAGATTTTCTGATTACAAATCTTTTAGAAATTAAATTTTGCATAGTTATTATTATTTATTAGTTATTATTTACATTTATATTATCCACAATGGTTCGTATTTAGTTTGTGAATTTATTTTGAAATCTTTGAAAGTAATATATTTCATTAATTAATTCTTGTGGCAACAATTGTTGTAAAAGTATTTCTTGATTTGATTGAAGAAATGTAGTTAATTGCTTTATGTAGTATATTCGTTTCATATTCAATTATATTATCCATTTGAGTTCGTATTTACATTGTAAAAAGTATATGAATTGTTTAGTAATAGAATATGTCAGTATGTCATTCCACACTATGTCACAATGTCATACAATATAATTATTAAGTATATGTCGTAATGTCATGACAATCAGTCATATGTGTCATGTCAAATTGTCATAATAGTTATGAAGGTTTGGCATGGTTGTTGAGGTGTCGGCGAGTGACAGCGTATAATGTAAACGAATGCATGTGTAAAAACGGGTAATGCACAGATAGTTGAGGATAAAAACAAGGTGAGTTAATGGGTATATAATAGGATAAAATAAAAATAAGGGTGGGGCTGGGTCAAAACATTTGGCTTTCTGTTTAGGCGTAATGGTGGGGAGGGAGGGGGCAACACTATACCCCTAATTATCTGACATTTTTTTAAAAACGTGACAGTAGCCTTATAAGATATATAAGTAAGCCCCTATTGTCACACTTTAAAACATTTTAAATATATGTGATTATACTCATATGGCAAAGAAAAGAAGAGGAAACTCGCAAGGATTATCCCCTACTGCTTTAAAAGCAAAGAGAGAAAGAGATTTAGCTATGGCTAAGACACCTAGGCGTACAGCCATGAGATCTCAAAACCAAAGCATAGGCCAAACCTCAACCAGAGATATACATCATGTTAACGGTGTAGCTGGTAAAACAATATACCAGTCTATATCTGAAAACAGAGATACAAGTAAAGAAAGAAACGCATAAGCGTAACCCGGCAATAATGCCAATAACCTAAATACCAAAACAATGACGTATTTTTATTACAAGACTAATACGTGGAATAGTCAACCACAACCACAATTAACCGAAGAAACAATAAACCTTTGGAAACACCTCGCAGATAAAAAGAACTGGAGGATTGTACAACTACCAAATGGATTCTTTCAAACAGAATACAAAGACATCGATTGTCCTTGTGATCCTGAAAAAGATGATTGCTGTGAAAAATGGCATGATGTCACAAGAAGAGAAACTATAGAAGGTGCAGAAGCTGCTATTGATGGATCAGTAGAGCACTATGCTAAAAAAGTAGATTTCTTAAAAGGACCAAAAGTAGTTAAAACATTTAAATAACATATAATATAATTTAATCTAATGGAATATCACAATCCCAGTGAACTTGTCAAAGAATTATCTTTTGGCGACGAAGCTAAAAACAAAGTAATACAAGGTGTAGATAAACTAGCAAGAGCAGTTAAGTCTACATTAGGAGCATCAGGTAAGTGTGTAATATTTGAAGATGCCCGTGGAAAACCGGTGATAACAAAAGACGGTGTAACCGTTGCGGAAAGCGTAGTCTTACTTGATCCGGTTGAAAACATAGGGGCAACACTTATTAAAGAAGCTGCTAGAAATACAGTGAAAGAAGCAGGAGACGGTACTACTACAGCTACCGTCCTTGCTGAATCACTACTAAAAGAAGCAACAAAAGCTAAAGAGTCTATAAGAGATACTAAAGCCGGTATTGCCTCTTATGCTAAAAAAATAAATAAATACCTAGACGATATAGCTATACCTGTAGAAGGTGAGATGTTAAAAGACGTAGCGGCTATATCTTGTAACAATGATTTAAAATTAGGTAGTATAATATCTGAAGCCTACGAAAAAGTAGGTAAATCAGGTGTGGTACTGATGGAAGAGTCAGATACAGAAAAGACGTACGTTGAAATCGTAGATGGAGTACAGTTAGAATCTGGCTTAAAATCACCACACCTTATAACAGATAAAGATAAACAACGAACAGTGCTAGATAAACCACTGGTTTTAATAGTAGCATCGGAAATACCTAATATACGTAAGATACAACCTATATTAGAACATGTTATAAAAAACAAAAGATCATTACTTATAGTGGCTGAGGTTAGCACTCAGGTGTCATCTACGTTATTAATGAACAAAGTTAAGGGTAATATCAAGGTAAATTACATTGATCCACCAGGTTTTGGTTCAACAAAGCAAAGTACACTTGAAGATTTAGCGTTTTTAACAGGCGCTACAATAATGGATGAGAACTTAGGTGATGATTTAGACCTTATTAACCCTGATTGTTTAGGTGAAGTACAAAAATCAGTCACAGATGATAAAACTACAGTTCTAACCACAATTGATTTAGGCTTAGATTTGCAAAAAAGGATTGAAAGTGTACAAAAAAGCATAAAAAAAGAAAAAAATCAGTTTATAAAACGTAGACTAGACCAGAGGTTAGCCATGTTAAGTGGTTCAGTTGGGCTAGTTAGGGTTGGCGCTGACTCAAAAGTGGAGTTGAAGGAGAAAAAAGACAGAATAGAAGATGCTATTTACGCTGTTAAGGCCGCCTTGAAAGAAGGAATAGTCCCGGGCGGTGGCGTTGCATTAGTCGATGCTGTCAGAAACAATAAGCCTGTCACCGAAGGTGAAGAAATATTGTCAAAGGCTGTTTTAGCTCCATTTTTTACGATATTAGATAACGCTGGTCTTAAAAAAATACCAGTTTTAGAGTTAGAAGATGGCGAGGGAATGGATGTAACTTGTGGTTGCATGAAAAATATGATAGATGCTGGCATTATTGACCCGGTTTTGGTTACAAAGTCAGCTTTAAAAAACGCTATATCAGTAGTTTCTACTATAATTTCAGCAGATTGTGTAATTTCTAATATAAGAATTGAAAATGCAAGCAGTTAATTATTATATCGTAGTAGAAAATATAAAAGTAGAGCCGAAGAAAGTAGGTGGACTTATATTAACAGAAAAAACTGATACTGACAATAGATATATAAAAGCTAAAATACTTTCAATAGGTAATTTAGTAAAAGGAGTTGGCAAAGGTGATGTAGTTTACTATGACAAACATGCTGGTCATAGCATACAGGTAAAAGACGATTTGTATAAAGTAATACAAGTTGGTGATGTAGTTTTAGTTGAATGAGACTAACAGCACAAGATTTAAGAGATATGAATTTATTTAAGTATTACAGGCTCGTACGCAAATGGGCCTGTAAAACTTATAATCTCAAAGACGCTGATTTAGAACTTTTAATCTATTTAGATTGCAAATCGCGATTTACACGTAATAACTTTATAGAGGGCGTATATACTTACTCGTGGGATAAAAACAGATGGGAAAGGCTTCGTAGAGAAGGTTGGATCGATGTTTGGCGAGAAAGAAATAGAACTTCACAAAAATACGCTATCTACAAAACATCATTTAAATGCAGTCAACTTATATCAAGAATATATAGAATACTTTTAGCAGAAGAGGACTTACCTACTTCAGAAAGAAGTAAATTTTATAAAAATAAATCATATACAGACAAAGTCTATAATAAATCTATAGACGATATGATAAAAGATAAAAACAGATAATTATGAAAGGAATAGGTCCAAACAATTTGGGTATGTCAAAGTCTTCAGGTAACTACTGCTGTGGAATACCAGACTGCGATCATACGGGTAGTGCAGCTAAATTTAACGATAAGCTAGAAAGTCAAGCAATGAAAGGTAATTTACCTGAAAATTTTGCTAAAGCAGTTATGGAAAATAAAGAAAAGTCTGCCACACCGTTAAAAAAAGGTTGCACTTCAAAAAAATAAAAATGTCATTTAAGCTACCCAACACTATAAACAGTTTACTAGGACTAGATCCTGTGACAACTACTTATTCAAATCCTGTATTTTTAAAAGATCTACCAGGCGAGATAAAAGGTGAGGCTAATACTGACGGTACTACGTATGTGGACAAGTCTTTATCAGCAAAAGATAGAGTAGAGGTAAAAAAGCATGAAGACGTACACCATGATCAAATGGGTCAAAACAGACTCGCGTATGACAATAAAAACGTTTATTGGAAAAAAGACACAGGTAGTCCTATGAAAATATTTTCAAGAGAAGTGATGGAAGAAGGCAATCACAGCCTACAATGGGAAGCTGAAGCTCACTTAAAACACAAACCAGTAAAAAAATAAAAAATGTCAAATAAAAACAGATCAAACTACACACCGTTTAATATCTACCAAAAGAGAAAAATGGCAGAAGATGAAAAATCAGGAACACCGCTAAAGAGTATCTATGCTAAAAACCATAATATGTTTAGTAAAGGTGTAGGTCATCTTAGAGCAGGTTTAGATAGTGGTTTTGAACTAGCTGAAGGACAAAAAAGAAAAAAACCGCCAGCAATAGTAAACTCACCTGATGAAAGTGGTGGTGGTGCTAAAGGCGCTGAAGGAGTTGATTTAAGTAATTCAAAAAATCAATAAATAAATAAATTATGAGAAAAGCAAAAGGAACACCATTTAAACTAAGGTCTGCTAGTCCATTTAAGAAAGATGGAGATCCTATAAAAAAAGATCTAGGTAAAAAAGTAAACGATGCAAATCATTTAGTGAATGTGTCAGAAGAAAGAATCACTGTACCAGATTACAGTGGTAACCCAGGTAAAGTTGTCAAAGCTTCTAAAGAGCGCTGTGGTATTGAGGTTCCTATGGACGACCCTAGATGTGTAGCTTATTCTAAAATGAGTGACGATGAAATAAAAGCTTCTGAGCAGAAGCAAGGACTTAGAGAAGGTTATGAGCCACCGGTAGAAGGCGGTGATAGTGTATCTTATAAAGAAGAAAATATAGCCTCTCCTGGTAAACCTGGTGATAAAATGGATCCATTTACATCTTCTGAATATAGAGTACAAACTAGATTAGGTAAAGTTGCAGGAAATCAAGCTGTAAAAGCTGCAAGAAAGCAGAAGAGAAATATGACTGATGCTGATTTTGACGCTACAAATGATCAAAGAGTAAAAGATGGTTTAAAACCATTTAAAAACAAAAGAGCTTGGTTTAAACAGCAAAAATCAGATATTAGAACAGAGCAAGCGGATGCGCAAAGAGAATCTAGTAGAAATAGATTTGATCAATTAAATCAAGGTAGAAACGCATCAAGATCTGGTGAACAAATAGAGTACAGAAAAAAAATGAGTAAAGGTTCAGATGGAACTGATTTTACAGTCGCAAGTGATAGTGATGTAGAAACTTATGGTAGAACTAGTGATTTAGAAGGGTATAACAGTGGTGATTTTAACTTTAAAGCAATAGGTAAAAGAGTCGCTGATATGGTCGGAAGAGGCGTTGGTTATGGTAAAAAATCAGGTACACCTTTTAAACTTAATAAATATAAAAAATAATGGCATTTAAACTAAACAAATCATCGGAGAACTTATTTCATAAAATAGGTAAATCAAAATCAAAAAACCCCGCTAAAGATCCTATGCTGAATGTAGGTGTGGGTAAAACATCTGCCTCGGCTTTAAAAAACAAAGGACCAGCTCTAACACCAGTTGTAGAAAAAGGAGTTATACCTTCTGATATGACAACAGGTAGGTCTGGCTATTTAGACGAGGTTGTTATTAGCTCAAAACCTAAAAAGGATTATAAAACTAGAGTAGAGCATAGATTAGATAAAACTCAAATAAAAGGTCAAGAAGCTGTAGATGATGGTAACATTAAAAAAGCTAAAAGACTTCAAAAAAGAAAACAAAGATTACTAGCTAGAAAAGCAAAACAAGACGTTACTAGAGGTAAGAAACAATACGTTAGAAAAGACAAGAAGTTTTATAGAGACAGAGAAGAAAATGCCTAAAAAACAATTTAAAGAAACAACTGTTGGTAAGTTATTACTTGGAGCAGCTGGAATGATAAACCCTGCGCTTGGTAGTGTTTTACAAGGTGTTGTATCACCTAAGGACGCTATTGCAGAGATAACAAAATCAGATGTAAGTGTTGAGGATAAAATAAAATTACAACAACTAATATACGATCAGCAAAATAAAGAAATAGAAGCTATAACAAATAGATGGCAAGCAGACGCTGCCTCTGATTCATGGCTTAGTAAAAACGTACGCCCACTAGTTTTAGTGTGGTGTATTACTATTTTTTCACTTGCAGGTATATTAGATAGTGTTGAAGCAATACCTTTTAATATAGGTGTTACATGGAACGATACTTTTGAGAAGGTTATGATGGCTGTTGTATTAGCCTATTTCGGCGGGCGCACGACGGAAAAAGCCACAAGTATGATAAAAAAGAAATAAAATGGCAAGAATAAGCACTGTAAAGCTAGATACTAGTGTCGAAGCTGCAGACAGATTACTAGGTTCAAATAGCGGAGGTGCTACAAAAAACTTCCAGGTATCTGATATTGCTCAGTTTTTAGGTGCTACAAACGCTACTGGTATAGCTGGCTCTGTTCCTTTTAAATACACAAACTCGGCAAATATGTCTCCTGGAACCATGCAGGTAAAACCATTAATTAATCAGGCTTTTCCAACTACAAATAATGTAAACTTAATAGTAAGTAAGTATCAAAATGGACCAGCTGGTAAGTTAGCTCTATCTGTTTTAAATACTTATGTAACAAAAGATATTGTAATTTGCCAGGTTCAAGATCCTAGCGTTTTTGCAGTTTATAGAGTAAAAACAATAACTCAAGTAGGTTCTACAGATTATTATGAAATTTCAATGACTCACCTACAGTCAAACAATAATTCAGACGGCGTAGGTTTTATATCAGATGTTTATTACGTTTTAACACCTTATTCAGGTGCTCAAGATAAAAATTTTACTTCATCTTTTTCAACTAATGACTTAGTATCTGACTCAGGACAGTATTATTTATTAGTTGATCATAATTTAGGAAAATTTCCAAACATAACAGTAAAAATAAGCACTGGCTCAATAGTTCAAGTGCCAATAGTACATATAACAAACAATCAATCAAAAGTGTTTTTCAAGGGTTTGAACTCTGGAGTGATACACGCAAACTAACAAAATTTAAAAATGGCAATACAATTTTTACACGACATTGACTTAAACGGCAATGAACTACAAAACATAAAACTGCATGTTACGAGTTCAGCTCCCTCTGCGGCAGCTGGTGCAATATTCTTTGACAGTGGTAACAATCTTTTAAAAGTTTGTCTTGACGGTACTAACTTTGTAACTGTAGCAACAGGTTCAGATGCAAATACCCAAAACGTTTTTACATCATCTTTCGTAGATAGTAGTAGTGACGCATTGTTAAGACTTACAAAATCTGGAGCTTCAAGTGGCACGCAAGACATAAAGTTTGTTGCTGGTAATAATATAACTCTTACACCAAATAACGCTGGAGATGAGTTGTCTATTGCAGCATCAACTACACCTTTAACTCAAGAACAAGTTGAAGACTTTGTTGGTGGATTAATAACAGGAAATGACGGTGAAGGAATAACAACAACATATGATGATACCAATGGTACGTTAAAAATTGAAGCTGAAAAAGCATCATCTACAAATCTAGGTGTAGCTAAGTTTAACACAAACAATTTCTCAGTAAGTGTAGCTGGTGATGTTCAAATAAAAGACAATGGTGTTGCAAATGCCGAACTTGTTAACGATAGTATTACAATTAATGGTACAGCTATAGCGTTAGGTGGTTCTGTAACAACTCCAAACGACAATACAGATACATTACAAAACATTTCTGCTGCTACTGATGATGATGATAAATTTGTTACTTTTGTTGAAACAGCAACTGGCGCACAACAAGGTCAATCACAAAGCAGCTTTAAGTTTAATCCAAGTACTGGTACGTTAAAAGTAACAAACTTAGAAGTATCAGGTACTCAAACAATAAGTAATGAAACAGTACAGGTTGTAGAAAATAATACAATATTATTTGAAGGAGCTACAGCTGATGATTTTGAAACTAAACTTACGCTTGTAGATCCAACAGCAGATAGAACAATACAATTACCAAACCAAAGTGGTTTCGTTGCTGTTTTTGATACTGCTTCAACAGCTGCAATAACAGCTACTCCTGCTGAACTTAATACTTTAGATGGTTTTGATGGTGATGTTGATGATTTAAAATATGCAAAAGATCTTTACGATACTGGTGTAACAGCAACTGAATTTGATAAACTTGACGGTTCTCTTACTCCTGGAGCTAGTACTGTTATTAATAGTGATGGTTTCATACATAATGACGGTGGAACCATGAAGCAAACCCAAGTTGGTAAAATTGCTTCACTATTTGCGGGTAATGGTTTAACAGCTACCTCAGGTGTAATTAACATTGATGCCGCTCAAACTGTAATATCAAGTATATATAATACTGGATTAAAAGTTGGTAAAGCAAGTGATGACGCTAGAATTGATTTCAGTGCATCAGGCGCTGTAAGTATTATTGCAAACTCAGATGGTCAAGGGGGTGTTAAAGTTCAATCGTCACAACTATCACCAATAACTCACAACTCTGTAGATCTTGGTAATCAAACTGGTGCTTTTAAAGATCTATACCTTACTGGTTCAATAAAACTTTCTGGTACTACAGTTACTGCTTCAGGTGCTGAACTTAACTTTGTTGATGGTGTTACATCTAATATTCAAACTCAATTAGATGCTAAAGAATCATCTTCAAACAAAGTAACTAAGAAAATAAGTGGTGATGGAAGTACAACAGCTTTTGAGGTAACTCACGGTTTTGGAACACAACTTGTCAGAACTACCGTATTACATTATGGTAATAATGGAAACAGTGCTACTTATCAAAACGTGTATGTTGATGTTAAAAACTCAACAACTAGTAACACTTCTAATAATAAAATTACTGTAACATTTGGCAAAGCGCCTTCTAGTACTGAAGACTACTTAGTGCTTGTTGAGAAATTTCCAGCTGTAAGCTAATAAATTAAATAAAATAAAATGATAATTAAAGTAGAATATGATAAGTCAGATGCTACTTTAACGCTCACAAAAGATGATGATGTGGTTGCTGTTATCAATGACAATACAGTTGTTGATAATAGCGACAAACTATCATTTGAAATAGCGTTAGATGTATCTCAATATCAAGAACAATATAACGAAGCAATAGTAGATGGCGACAATAACGAGTAATTCATCGGGTAACTGGGCTACAGGCTCTACTTGGGTAGGAGGATCAGTTCCTGCTGCTGATGATTTAGTAGTTATTGCACATGGCCATAAAGTTACTTTAAACACAAATATACAGTCTGCTAAAACAGGTGATATTACCATTGATGGTAACTTACACTTTGCTACTAATGGTAAAATGCATCTACATGGTCGTATGACCGTCAACAATACTAGCAACAACAATGATTCAGCTGGTGAATTTGTTGAAGGCACAACAACTTCTGGTTCTTTGCTTAGTATGGCTAGCGGTACTGAAATAAAAATATCAGGAGATAATAGTGCGCAGCATGGTATACAAGTTTATAGTAGAAAGTGGTGCGGGGTTCAAATAGATGGTAGCGAACCTACATTAATAACAACAGTTAACGGTAACCATGCGCCTGATTCTTCTTATATAACAGTAGCTGACGCTAGTAATTTTGCGATTAACGATAGAATATCACTTTATAAAAGAGAAGATGATTATACACTTGTTAATGACGAGTGTTTCTTTGTTCATGATGTAGATACTATAAACGATAGAATATACTTTAAACAATACGTTTGCCCTGAAGCAACGATACAATCAGTTAGTGGATCTACAATAACAGTAGATGATGCTGCTGTATTTAGAATTAATTATCTATTAATATTTGGTACAGGTAATAATAGAAATGTACTACGAGTCACAGATATAAACTTAAAAACAAATGTTATTACCTTTGGTAGTTCTGTCGACAACTCTCCCTCCTTAGTTGGTGCAAAAGTATATCAAACCGGCACCGAAAAATATCACATAAATGGAAAATTCTGCAGAAGAATCGCAAGTGCTATAGCTACAGAGTATGTAGGTGCTACTAATCTTAGAACTATTACTCTTAATGACGTAACTGATTTTTCAGTTGGTGACGAAGTGTATATACACGCTAGCTTTAGTAAACTTGGTGGTAATCTTGCTAGTAACTATTATTACACCTCTAGCGGTTTTGGAAGTACGTCATTAAATACTAATGAAGGTGTATGGAGGCTTAAAGCGAAATATACTATATCAAGTATTGATACTAGCGCTAAAACAATAACAGTTGATAGAGATATACTTTTTAACGGTGCCGTAGGTGATCCTGTTGTAAAAATGACAAGAGATGTTGTTATTAAAGCTTGTGATACCAGTGGTAATGATATAGCTGACGGTGACAGAGATACGGCCAGAGTTTTTTTTAATGTAAGATATTGGACAAGTAATAGTTGGAACAATGCACCAACAAGAAGAGTAAAGATAAAATACGTACAGTTTTCTGGATTAGGATATAATACTAATGACAGTACGAACTTTAGAGCTGGTGTAACAATAGCTGGTTATGGTGGTTATTATGACACAACTATAAATGGCTCGTCAGCAGACAGTAACACAATACATAACAATAGCGGTGTATCACAAACCGGTGAGAATTATATAGACGGGTGTAGTTTTAGCTCTTATAATCAATATAGTAACGACGTGCGCGACGGCGATGATTATGGCTCTATATGTATAAGACATCCATATGGTATGGTTAGCAGAAATCATATAGTAGTTGGTGCAGGTAGAGGAGTGTGGCATTGGAGCTCTCAATATTATATTAAGTCTCATGGACATATTACAGCACACTGTAATTACGCTTGTTCAAACCTAGAAGCTGGATATGAAATGCCTAACGAATATTCTTATGGCCAGTATTATAACGCTGAAGATTATGGTTTGATGCTTTTTAATATAGGTAGACAAAACGATCAAGCTAAGGTAATGCACATGCGAATTGAAAATCAGCGTGGTTATGGTTTTTACTTTGGAGGATCTACAATAAGTCCTAATTATAGAAGATTTTTTGTTAATAGATATAAACAATTATGTAACCTAGCTGACAGTAATAACAACGTAATAGTAGATAACTCTAAAGTATACCCTAATGATTGGGATGCTACAATGAGTATATACGGGAAAGGTACGGGTGTAATTTACGCAAACACTTTACAAAATCACGGCAGTAGCCATCACGCTTTAAGAAGAGGTGGCACTGGTTGGAAAGGTACTTATGCTTTTACTGAACAAGGTTTTAAAGAAAATGAAAAAGTAACAGTTTTTTACAACATGACTAAGTTCGAAGGTGTACAAAACTTACGCAACAATCTTTGGGTTCCTTCTTGGAGTAGTAATCCAAATGCTTTTGGAATAATTAAAGTTCCAGCAAACTGTACAGTTGCGATAAAATCTGTAATATATATACCTACAGACGAGCTTGATGGAACAGCGTCTACTTTAGGTAATAATAATCCACCTTATATTATAGCGTCTTATGCTAACAATATGCTTTACGGTGCAAACGAATACGACGTTAATGATAACAACCATAGATTTGCTCAAGATGACTTAGACTTAGATGATTCTGATGAAACAGCTGATTTAAAAAACAGCACGCAAGCTCAAGGTAAATTATATCAAGGTTTTATAGAATACACTCAACACACTACAGCCGCTGATGGAGCTTGGGAAACAAAAACATTAACAGTTCAACCACAGTATAGGGCTTACTTTTTAAGATTTGGTTATTACTTCTCAAATCATAATTTAGTTCATGAGGGTTTTTACGCTAAGGATATACAAGTTGCAATGTCTGTATCTCCACCAAATGGATTAGAAATGTGGCCTAATAATTTTGCTAAAGTTTCAGTAAGACCTTCAGCGAATTTTAATGTTGGTAAAAAAAGAATATCAGGAAGAATTTAAATAATAAAATATGTCAATACCATTTTTAAATAACATAATAATAGATGACGCTGGGCACATACAATTTAAAACCTCAGCAGGCACTGACGCTGGTAAGATAGATCAAGATGGTGATAACCTAGTTTTGAGTAATGCTATCGGTGATATTATTATTGGTAATGGTAGTGACGATGTTTATATTGGAGATGGAACAAATGCTGTAGATATTAGGTTTGAGCAGAACATGGTTATATATGCTGATTCTAGCTCAACAAGAACTTTAACTTTAGGTGGTGCTAATACAAATTTAATATTAGAAAGCCCGACAATTAACGGTTCCTTAACCTTAGGCGCCACAACAATAAACAATAAGCTTACATTTACAGGCACTTCCGGTTATATACTATTTGATCGCGAACCAACGGGCGATACAGGTGCTTACGACGGCACCACATCAGTTCCTATGATAAAAGTAGATAGAGATGGTAGTGAATTAGTAGTTTTAGAAAGAGTATCAGATAACGGAGCTTTACTGCTTGGTAATGATGATTCTGTTATAATAGCGGCTGGAGACACTAGAGGTCAGATAAGAGATAATATTAATGAAAGCTCAGAAACTGTTATTTTTTCCGCTGAGAGTGGTTTTCACGCATATGGTTTTCCTGGCAATGACACAACTTGGTCAAATAGAAATGAATTTAGATTTAGATCAGAGAGTACAACAGCTAGTGATAATGGATTATATATAGGTGATGGTGGTAATACACAATTTATAGATTTAAGTAGAAACTTAAAAAATATTGGAAATATAACTTTAACCGGTACAGTTGATGGTGTTGATATAGCTGCAAGAGACGCTGTGTTGACAACTACAACTAATACAGCAAATGCTGCTGCTCCAAAGGCAAGTCCAACATTTACTGGAGATATAACTATACCAAATAAAATAATACACAGCGGTGATACCGACACATACATGCAGTTTGAAGCTGCCGATGTTTGGAGAGTTGTAACTGGAGGTACTGAAAGATTAGACATTAACACTAACAGAATATTAGTTGGTGATGGTATGATGATGCAGTACGATGGCATTAGCACAAGTAATAGCGGTACTGTTGTAAAAGGTGGTTTTTTAAATCCTGCATCAGAAGCTAATATGGTTCATATACCGCATATTGTAAATGATTTAGCTGGGTTTAATAAATGGAGCAACGCTACAATAACTACAAGTGGTTTTTATGCATCAAGAAGTGGTAGTTCAGGTAGTTACACTTATAGCAATGAAGTAACAAATACGAACAGTGGTTGGGCAAACGCTTTTGATGCACACTCAAGCACAGCGGGTAGTTGGTACTCAGATAATGGTTCTGATGGTATTTATCAACACGGCACAGATACACCAGGTGTAGTAGAATTAGAATGGACTAATGAAGCACAATATTCACTATGGGCTGGTATTGTATTTGGTTCAGGTAGTTTTACACCAACATATGTAAAAATTGAAGCTTATAGAGCTAGCGCTTGGCAAACTCTTTGTGAGATAACTGATAATACAGACCAAGTTATATTAAGACAAGTTAATAGTAATAGTGGTACAAACGCTGCAACAAGAAGATTAAAATATACATTAGGTGGTTCTGTAAATAATAGTTATTTTAGAATCCACTCTTTATACATGGCTAACTATGCCGCTGGAAATAATAATCTAAACAACACAGGTACAGATACCACAAGAGGTGTTAATTTCTTAGAAAGATATAAAGATGGTTATTTACATGGGCATCTTAGACCTGGTAAAGATGATACTTATGATTTAGGTTCTAGTAGTTATGAGTGGAAAGATGGTTATTTTGATGGAACTGTTTATTCAGACGCATTAAATATAAGTGGTAATATTACTGTATCTGGTACAGTTGATGGTGTTAATATAAGTGCTTTACCAACTTCCTTCGCTCCTACAAATGCTGATGCTACTCCTTCTTGGGTTCCATCAAGTGATCCAGGTTACTTAACATCGTCAATCGCATCTAATACATATCTTCCTCTTACAGGTGGCACTATGACAGGTGATTTAACTATTACTCATGCTAGTACACCTAGGCTTGTAATTACAGACACTACTAATGATGTAGATTTTAAAATTAGAGCAGCTAACTCATATGTTTATATAGAAGCTGATACTGATAATGACGCTGCTTCTACTAGATTTAACTTTAAAGTAGATGGTAATTTAGTTCATGAGATTTTACCAACTAGCCAAATATCTCATGGTAACTTTACTATAAGAAAAGATGATGCAACAGCTAAAGCGGTTCTTGATCTTTCAACAATAAAAGATCATACTGGTAGCGGTAACTTTGCTGCTGGTGATGATGTTGGTGTAATAAATTTTAAAGCAAAAGATAGTGTTGTTACAAGTGATTTAACAGTTGGTACTATTATAACAGAAGCAGATAATACATTTGCGGCTAACGATAAGAAAACAAGAATGAAAATGCAGGTATACACTGGATCTGCTTTAGAAAATGTTTTGTTTTTAGATTCTGACAAAAGTGCTACTTTTTATGGAAATATAATTACTAGTGGTACAGTTGATGGCGTAGATGTAGCAACTTTGAAATCTGATTTTGATGGATTAGGTACTGCTGCTAATTTTGCCTCTAGTGCTTTTGCGACATCAGCACAAGGTACTAAGGCGGATAACGCTCTACCAAAAGCAGGAGGTACTATGACTGGTGATTTAACTTTAGACGATGGCTCAGGTGAATCACCACACATTGTTTTTCAAGATGATGATGATGTCAAATTTAGAGTCTACAATGCAGACAACAATGACTTTATTATCACAAGAGAAAACAATAGTGGGGCTGACTTTATAATACGCGCTAACTCAACAGCGTATACAAGCAGTTACTTAATGATTGGTGGTGCTACTGTTAGTCCAACAGCGATAGGCAACTGGAACACTGCTTACTCCCATTCTCAAGCAGCACATGCGCCATCTAATGCAGAACAAAACGTACAGTCTGATTGGAATGCTACTAGTGGTGATGCGCTTATATTAAACAAACCAAATATACCAGCGGCTATTACAGATTATGTATCTAAGGCAAATGGCGGCACGTTTAGTGGTGCTGTAACAATAGACGACAATTTAACAGTAACTGGCAATTTAATAATTACTGGTGACATAAACTCTTATAACGTTACAGATTTAGATGTTGCTGATAAAACCATAACAATTGGTAAAGGTCAAACAGAATCTAACTCAGGTGGCTCAGGTATCATTGTTGATGGCTCTGGTGCAAATTTACTTTGGAGCGAAACTAATTCTGCTTGGGAATTTAATAAAAAATTAGAAGTTAAAAGTAAACTTACTGTAGACACTATTGATAATGCAACATCAGATGTTGATAAGTTTTTAGTCTCTGATACCGGCGAAATAAAATATAGAACAGGCGCTCAAGTTTTATCTGATATAGGTGCTCAAGCCGCGGGAAGTTACCAAGCTTCTGGAAACTATATAACTGGCACAGGAAGTTTATCAGCACAAGATCTTACAGATATAGGCAACTTATCTGGTACTAATACTGGTGATCAAGTATTACCAACAGCTAGTTCTCTTGGCGCTGTTACAAAAACAGGCACGCAAACTATATCAGGTGCTAAAACATTTACAAGCAATAGTCACAAACATAGTGGGCATTACTACATGACTGCATATGATGCTGCCGGTAGTCACTACCCACACTTTTTAGACGGAAGTAATAATGGTGGAACAACTGTTAATTGGAGACAGTATTACGGTTCTACTTATAAAACACATACATGGTCGTCAGATAGCTCTGGTAACATGGCGTTTACTTTTCAAGGACAAATCAAAGCTAATGGTGAATTAGAAGGAACAAGTTTAGATATAAACGGTAATGCAGATGTATCTGGTACTTTAAACATTCATGATGAAATACTAACAACCGCTGCTGGTTCTTTACTTGAGATGTATAAAAGCAGCTGGAATAACGCAACTAACCACGATGTACTATATTCTAGTTGGAATACATACGTTGGGGACTATTTATATTTAAAAGCACCCGGTAATAGTGTTAATGATCACGGTACAGCCCTTATTGGAGACGATGTTATTGCTTTTGGTAGGTCTGATGTTGAAACTGGAAGTCCAGAACTAACATCAGCAACAGCTCCACTTAGTGAAAACTGGTTTGTATTAAATAGCTCAAGCGCAACTTTTTCAGGAGGCGTAACTGTTGAGGGTGGAACTTTAGACTTAGGTAAAGCAAATACAGCGTCTGGTCATATTAATGCTAAAGAGTTAATGACATTTAATATTGACACAGACAATGATGATACTAATAGATACTTTGCTTGGTATACAAATAGTTCGTCTGGCTCTGGTACAGAATTATTAAAAATATTAGAAACAGGAGCCGCAACTTTTTCAGGTAATATTGTTATGGCTTCTGGTAAAACAGTTGATGGTGTAGATATATCCGCTTTACCAACTACTTTTGCCCCAACAAATGCTGACGCAACACCATCGTGGGTGCCTAGTTCTGACCCTAGTTACACTCCAAACGCTTTACCACTAGCTGGTGGCACTATGACTGGTAATACTTTACACGGAGATGATGTAAGAAGTCATTATGGAGGAAGTAGTAATTTGAGCCTATATCACAAAAGTGGTGAATCATTTGTTGGTGGTGGTGGGCCTGATGACTTATTTCTTTCGCAAAGTAAAGGCTATATTTATATTGGAACAGCAGACAAGACAACATCTACTTTATATATTGATTCTCAAAACAAAAAAGTAGGATTTAGAACGCAAACCCCTGGCGCTGCGTTTGATGTTAATGGATCAATGCGTGTAAGAAACCAATTAAATGTTGGACACACTTCGGAGCAAAATCTATATGTTCACGGTGATGGTACTGCAGGTGGTCGATACGTAAAAATGGGTGACTACGGTAAGGGTAGTTATTTCGCAATGTCCAGTACTGAAAATCAACCTAAATATTGTACAGCTTTTGGAAGTGGAGGTAAGATAGTTGAAGACATGCGTATTGTAACTATTAAGTTATCAGGTGATGCGTTTAAATTATTAAGTACTACAGGAACAACTTTAATACCAGCGCCAGGAGCTAATAGCTTTATAATACCTTACGAGTGTATAATACATAATAGCGGTGGTACATCTGGTAACTGGACTAGTACTGCACAAACAACAGCAGCTATAGGTTTTTGTGACACTACCAATTGTACTTATCCTGGTCAATTCAATAGACTATTTGTTATAAATAACACTTTACTAAACACCAACGCCGCTTGGTATTACGCGGCCGGTATAGGAACAACTGGTAAAGTTATGGCACTCAACAAGCCTTTATTATTAAAAGCTTCTCAAAACCTTACAACAGTACCAACAGGAAATTGGTATATACAAATTAGATACCAAGTAATGAATAAGGACTCAGGACTTATACAAAACGTAGATATTACTAAAACCACTAATTAACATATGACAATAGCTTTTTAATTAAAGTACTATATATGTAATAATTATACTATGCAATAGTGCATAAATAACAATTAAATTAAATAAAATGGCAAAAAAAGAAAAAATAGTAGATTTAGCGCCTTCAATTAAAGAAGAAGAACTGAAAGAGCTTCAAGATGTAATTAACAAAATACAACAAGCTCAATCTCAATTAGGTCAAATGGAAACTCAAAAGTTTGGTTTATTAACAATGACTCAAGAGTTACAAATGAGCCTTAGAGCAATTCAAGAGAATCTAGAAAAAGAATACGGTAATGTATCTATTAATATTAAAGACGGTACTATAAGCGAGATAAAAGATGAAGCTGATAAGAAAGATTAGTATCGGTAAAGATTATAAAAATGAAGCTATGCACTACTCCGTAGGTCAAGAGGTCTACGGAGGGCATACTATTTGTCATATAACAGAAGAAGACGATAAGTTCAGTATATTTATTAAAAAAAATGACGAGGTTTTACCTTGGAAAGACTTTAATAAAAACATGGCTGTAGCTGTTGAGTATAACTTAGAGTATTAATGAAAAGTATTTTTGACTTTGTTATAGAACCTATTGGATCTAGATATAACAACACTAAAGAGATTGAAGGTAAAAAACTTATACTAAATACTCAAATATTTACACATCAAAGCGTTAATAGGCTTGCAAAAGTTAAAAGTGTACCAATAACAGGTGACACTAATATTAAGGTAGGTGATCAAGTTGTTGTTCACCATAACGTTTTTAGAAGGTTTCATGACATAAGAGGTGTTGAAAAAAACAGCAGAAGTTATATAGATGATAAAAATTATCTATGTTCTTTTGATCAAATATTTTTATATAAAAACAAAGACGATTGGAAAGCACCTAAAGGCTATTCATTCGTAAAACCTATTGAATCTAATGATATTTTTAATCTTAACAACGAAAAACCTTATATAGGAATATTAAAGTTCCTAGATGAAACAATAGATAGTGTTTTTGAAAAAGGTGATTTAGTTGGATTTACGCCTAGTAGCGAATATGAATTTGTTATAGATGGTGAAAGACTTTATAGAATTAGATCTCAAGCATTAACTATAAAGTATGAATATCAAGGAAACGAAAAAGAATATAATCCAAGCTGGACATAAGGCTGTTGAAGAGCTAATTAAAGTAGCTAAAGAAGCTATTGTTGATTCAGATGATGATATATCAGCTGATAGACTTAAAAATGCTGCTGCTACTAAAAAACTAGCTATATTTGATGCTTTTGAAATATTAAACAGAATACAGGAAGAAGAGGATATGTTGAATGAAAAACCTAAAAAAGTAGAAGAAAAGAAGGCTTTTGGTGGTTTTGCAGAAAGAAGATCTAAATAATGTACCAGCAATCGCTTTATGAGGTTGTAGAACCTATAAAAATAAATACCGTAAAAAGACTTAATAAGTCTAAAAGCTGGAAATATGGTTATAACAAAGAGCATGATGTTGTAGTTATAAGCAGAACGGGTCAGATTGGTGAGGTGTATAGCATACAAAACTTGCACATAGCTTTACCCAAAAAACCTACAAATGTTTTTAAGTTTGATAAAAATACTTGGGAAAAATCTGAATACCCAAAAGAGTTAGGTAAAATAAAAACAGTTTTTGACTGGAAAGAATATCCAGAAGACTTTAAAGAAAAATGGTATGATTACATCGATAATGAGTTTACCCGAAGGGAGGAAGGTTTTTGGTTTTATAACAAAAGCGTTCCTACTTACGTTACTGGTACTCATTACATGTACTTGCAGTGGAGTAAAATCGACGTTGGAGCACCGGACTTTCGCGAGTCAAATAGATTATTCTATATTTTCTGGGAGGCTTGTAAGGCCGATTACAGATCCTATGGGATGTGCTATCTTAAGAATAGGCGATCTGGATTCTCATTTATGGCATCAGGCGAGGTGGTTAACATGGCAACCATATCCTCTGACTCTAGATATGGAATATTATCTAAGAGTGGACCAGATGCGAAGAAGATGTTTACTGACAAGGTGGTACCAATATCCATTAATTACCCCTTCTTTTTCAAACCCATCCAGGACGGAATGGATCGTCCAAAGACCGAGCTTGCCTTCAGGGTCCCAGCCAGTAAGCTTACCAGAAGAAAACTTACCAGTAACGAAGCCTTACAGGAACTCGAGGGTCTCGACACCACGATCGACTGGAAGAATACGGGTGACAACTCCTACGACGGTGAGAAGCTTAAACTCCTCGTCCACGACGAGAGCGGTAAATGGGAGAGGCCGAACAACATCCTCAACAACTGGCGTGTTACGAAAACCACCCTACGACTAGGTAGTAGAGTAATTGGAAAGTGTATGATGGGTTCAACATCAAATGCTTTAGATAAAGGTGGTGATAATTTTAAAAAATTATATAAAAACTCAGATGTTACAAAAAGAAACCGCAATGGACAGACAAGCTCAGGATTATATAGTTTGTTCATACCTATGGAATGGAACTACGAAGGATTCATTGATTCTTATGGCTTACCTGTATTCGATACACCCGAGCAAGAAACTTTTGGTCCCTATGGGGAAAATATAGATATAGGAATACTAGAGCATTGGCAAAACGAAGCTGATGGTTTAAAAAATGATGGAGATGCTTTAAATGAATTTTATAGACAATTTCCACGTACTGAAGAACATGCTTTCAGAGATGAAACTAAAAATAGTATATTTAATTTAGCAAAAATATACGAGCAAATAGATTACAACGAAGAAACTAGATATGAAAATACTATAACAACAGGTAATTTCCAATGGTTAAATGGTGTAAAAGATAGTAAAGTTATATTTTATCCAGATAAAAACGGTAGATTTAAACTAAGCTGGACACCACCTTCTCATCTACAAAATAATGTTGTAATGAAAAACGGTTTAAAAAGACCAGGTAATATCCACATGGGTTGTTTTGGTTGCGATAGTTATGATATATCAGGAACAGTTGACGGTAAAGGATCTAAAGGTGCATTGCATGGTTTAACAAAGTTTAGTATGGAGGATTCACCCGCTAATCATTTCTTTTTAGAGTATATAGCTAGGCCTCAGACCGCTGAGATATTCTTTGAGGACGTTCTAATGGCACTTGTGTTTTACGGGATGCCTATACTAGCAGAGAATAATAAACCCCGTCTATTGTATTATTTAAGAAGGCGTGGTTATAGAGGATATTCGATGAATAGGCCTGATAAGGTCTGGAATAAATTGTCAACCGCAGAAAAAGAAGTTGGTGGTATACCAAATTCAAGTGAAGACATAAAGCAAGCGCATGCCTCTGCTATTGAAATGTACATACAGGATCACGTTGGTATTACGCCAGATGGTTCTTTTGGAACAGTCTACTTTAATGAATTATTAAGTGACTGGGCTAAATTTGATATAAATAATAGAACTAAGTTTGATGCTTCTATTAGTTCTGGTTTAGCTATAATGGGTTGCAATAGGCATTTATATGCACCCAATGCTAAAGTAGAAAAACAAAAAATAAATATAAGTTTTGCTAGATACAAACAAAGCGGAACGCATTCAAAATTAATAGAAAATTAATATGGCTGAATCAGTTGTTAAAGGTTATTTTCCAAGTCAAGTCGCTAGCGATTTAGAAAAAATGAGTAAAGACTACGGTTTGAAAGTTGCTAAAGCAATTGAAAGCGAGTGGTTTAAAAGAGACTCTGGTACTAATAGGTTCTTTGGTAATCAAACAGAATTTCATAAACTAAGACTATACGCTAGAGGAGAACAATCGATACAAAAATATAAAGACGAATTATCTATAAACGGTGACTTAAGCTATTTAAACTTAGACTGGAAACCAGTACCTGTTATACCAAAGTTTGTAGACATAGTTGTAAACGGTATCTCAGAAAGAGTTTATGACATAAAAGCATACTCTCAAGACCCCTCAGGCGTTAGCAAAAGAACAGCTTACATGGAGTCTGTATTAAGAGACATGCGCAGTCAAGATTTAATATCATTCGCTAAAGAGTCTTTTGGTATAAATTTAGCTGAAAATGATCCTGAAAAACTACCTGATTCTCAAGAAGAATTAGATTTACATATGCAGCTTAGTTACAAGCAAGCTGTAGAATTAGCGGAAGAGCAAGCTATAAACGTAGTATTAGACGGTAATAAATACGATTTAACAAGAAGAAGAGTTAATTATGATTTAACAGTTTTAGGTATTGGAGCTGTTAAAACTGTTTATAATAAAGCTGAAGGTATAAAAGTAGAGTATGTTGACCCTGCTAATATGGTTTATTCGTACACAGAAGATCCTTATTTTAGCGATGTTTACTATGTAGGTGAGGTTAAAAACGTACCTATTAACGAGCTCAAAAAACAATTTCCTAACTTAACAGATGATCAGTTAAACAAAATAACTGGTCAAGGTTTTCAAAATCAAGGTTTTTATAATAGAAGCCTTACAGAATCAAACCAAGTTGATAAAAACCAAGTGCAAGTTTTATATTTTAATTATAAAACATATGCTAATGAGGTTTATAAAGTAAAAGAAACAGCAACTGGAGCTAGCAAAGTTATAGTAAAAGATGATACTTTTAATCCTATATTAGATGAAGCTTTAGAAATGAAGTTTGGTAAACTACAAAAATCACTTGAAGTTTTATATGAAGGAGCTATCATATTAGGTACTGATATATTACTTAAGTGGAATTTGAGTAAAAACATGATGAGACCTAAAAGTGATTATACTAAGGTTAAGATGAACTACGCTATGTGCGCGCCACGAATGTATAAAGGTAGAATAGAAAGTTTAGTAAGTCGTATAACTGGTTTTGCTGACATGATACAGTTAACTCATCTAAAACTACAACAGGTTATGTCTAGAATGACACCTGATGGTATATATTTAGATGTAGATGGTTTAGCAGAAATAGATTTAGGTAATGGAACAAATTACAACCCACAAGAAGCGTTAAACATGTTTTTCCAAACTGGTAGTATTATAGGTAGATCTATGACTAGTGAAGGTGACATGAACCCAGGTAAAGTTCCAATACAAGAAATACAAAATGGTAATGCTGGTGGTAAAATGCAAAGTTTGATTGGTACATATAACTATTATTTGCAAATGATCCGCGACGTAACCGGGTTAAACGAAGCATCAGACGCTTCTACTCCTTCAAAAGATGCTTTAGTTGGTGTTCAAAAAATAGCAGCAGCTAATAGTAACACAGCAACAAGACATATATTACAATCTGGTTTATTCTTAACATCGGAAGTTGCAGAAGCTGTTTCATTAAGAGTTTCTGATATATTAGAGTACTCTCCAACAAAAGATGCTTATATACAAAAAATAGGTATACATAATGTAGCTACTTTAGCAGAAATGCAAAACCTACATTTATGTGATTTTGGTATAACAATAGAGTTATCTCCTGATGAGGAGCAAAAACAAATGCTTGAAAACAATATACAGATGGCTCTTAGTGGAGGAGGCATAGAACTTGAAGATGCTATTGATCTAAGAGAAATTAAAAACGTTAAACTAGCAAATCAATTGCTAAAAATACGTAGAAAAAAGAAAATTGAAAAAGATCAGATGATGCAGCAGCAAAACATACAAGCACAAGCTCAAGCTAACGCTCAAGCGCAACAAGTTGCTGCACAGGCTGAAATACAGAAAAATCAAGCTATAACTGAACAAAAAATACAGTTAGAGCAAATACAAGCACAATTAGAAGATTCTAAAATGGCTAAAGAGGTAATGCATAAAAAAGAACTTATGAATTATGAGTTTCAACTTAACATGCAACTAAAAAGCTTAGAGGTAGAAGGCGCTAAAAACAAAGAAGCTTACAAAGAAGATCGTAAAGATCAAAGAACAAAAATGCAGGCTACTCAACAATCTGAATTAATGGACCAAAGAAATAATGGCAAAGCGCCTAAAAACTTTGAGTCTTCAGGTAATGATAGTATGAGTGGAGGCATTGACTTAGGTTCATTTGGACCTAGGTAATTATTTATTAATTTTATAATATCATATTATGGCAGAAGAACAAAAACAAGAAGAACTTCAAGAAGAAGCTGTAGAGCAGAATCAAAAGGTTCAAGCTGAGGCTGTTCCAGAAGAACAAGCTAGTGATGTACCAAAATCTGAAGTTTTAGAAGATGGTACAATTAAACTTGACTTATCAGCTAAACCAGCTGAAGAAGAAGTTAAAACCGATGATCAACTAGAAAACGTTGAAAAACAAGTTGAAAATCAGGAACAAGAAACACCTATTGTTGAAGAAATAACTGAAGAAGAAGTTATTGAGCAAGCTGAAGAAGTACAAGAAGAAGTTGAAGAAGCTATAGCTGAAGCCCAGCAAACAGGTGAACCTTTACCAGAAAACATACAAAAAGTCGTAGACTTTATGGAAGAAACTGGTGGAAGCTTAGAAGATTATGTAAAGCTAAATCAAGATTTTAGTAATTATAATGACAAAGCTTTATTAAAAGAATATTACAAACAAACTAAACCTCACTTAGAAGAAGAAGAAATAAACTTCTTAATGGAAGATAATTTTTCATTCGACGAAGAAGTCGACGACGAGAGAGATGTTAGAAGAAAAAAATTAGCACTAAAAGAGCAGGTTGCAAGTGCTAAAAGCCACTTAGACGGGCTAAAGTCTAAATACTATGAAGAGATCAAGGCTGGTAGCAAGTTACTCCCAGAGCAACAGAAAGCAGTTGAGTTCTTTAATAGATATAACAAAGAGTCTGAGGAAAATCAGAAATTACAAGATCACTATAAAGATGTGTTTCAACAAAAAACAAATAATGTTTTTAACGATCAGTTCAAAGGTTTTGAATATAGGGTTGGTGAAAAGAAATATAGGTTTAACGTAAAAGATTCTGGTAAAGTCAAAGATACTCAAAGCGACATTAATAATTTTGTCAAGAAGTTCTTGAATGAAAAAAATGAGATGTCTGATGCTACGGGTTATCACAAAGGCTTATTTACCGCTATGAATCCAGATCTAGTAGCTCAACATTTTTACGAACAAGGTAAGGCTGATGCTGTTAAAAACAGTGTAGCTAAAGCTAAAAACATCGATATGGAACCAAGGTCAACTCACGAGAAAGCCCCAAGTCCAAACGGTTTTACAGTAAGAAGCGTTGACAACGACACCGGAGACTTTAAGTTTAAAATAAAAACTAGATAATTTAACATTAAAAATTAAAGATTATGCCTTTTAATTCATCAGGTGCTGCATTAGCGCACCTAACCCCGAGACCTGTAAAAGATTTATACGGGTCGAATTATCTGTCAATCACAGGTAATGATTACAACTTTACTAAACAATTCCTACCAGAAGTTTACGAAAAAGAAGTTGAAAGATTTGGTAACAGAACTGTTGCTGGATTTTTGAAAATGGTAGGAGCTGAAATGCCTATGGCCTCTGACCGAGTAGTTTGGTCTGAACAAGGTCGTATTCACGTTGCTTTTAGTGACTGTTCTACAGATGCTAACGGTGGTGCTACAAATGAGTTAACTTTTTCATCAGCGGCTAACGCTTCTATGATTGAAATTCATGACACTATCATCGTTAACAGCGGAGGAACTACAGTAAAATGTTACGTTTCAGCTAAGCCAAGTGCAACTACTGCTACTGTTATTCCTTACACTGCTGCTACTTTAGCCGCTGCTGGTATTGCGAATGACACTGCTAACTTAAACGTATTTGTATATGGTTCTGAGTATAAAAAAGGATCTAGTTTAGCTGGAAACTCTAAAGATGCTGACTTTACTACTTTTAGTAATAAGCCAATTATCTTAAGAGACAAGTACAGTGTAAACGGTTCTGATACTGCTAGCATCGGCTGGGTAGAAGTAACTACTGAGTCTGGAACTGGTGGATATCTATGGTACTTAAAATCAGAACACGAAGCACGTCTAAGATTTGAAGATCAATTAGAAATGGCGATGATTGAAGCTGAGCCAGTTTCTGGTAACCAAATGGATGGTGCTGGTGTTTTTGAAACTGCTGCTGTTGTAGGACAACACGGAACTCAAGGTTTATTCTCTGCTATTGAAGAAAGAGGATTAATTTACAATAACCCTGATTTTGGTTCTGTTTCTGCAGGCGAAGGAATTGCTGAATTTGACGTTGTGTTACAAGAGCTTGATAAGCAAGGAGCTATCGAAGAAAATATGATGTTCTTAAATAGAGGAACGTCTTTAGCTATCGATAATATGCTAGCTGTTCAAAACTCTTATGGATCTGGAGGTACATCTTACGGTGTATTTGACAATTCAGAAGACATGGCGCTTAACTTAGGATTCTCAGGATTCCGAAGAGGTTCTTACGATTTTTACAAGTCTGACTGGAAATACCTAAACGATGGTACTACAAGAGGATTAGTTGGTGATGTACAAGGAGTATTAGTTCCTGCTGGAACAAGTACTGTTTACGATCAGCAATTAGGTAAGAACATCAAAAGACCTTTCTTACATATCCGTTATAGAGCTTCTGAAGCTGATGACAGACGTATGAAGTCTTGGATCACTGGATCTGTTGGTGGTAACTACACTAGCGACGAAGACGCAATGAACGTTCATTTCTTATCAGAAAGATGTTTATGTGTTCAAGCTGCTAACAACTTCATCTTGTTTAAAGATGCTGATGGTGTTACTGGTGACTAATCAATAACTAATGTAATTTTTACCCTCGTTATATCAACGGGGGTAATTATTACTTTTATTAAATTATATTATATTATGAAAAAGCAAGAAAAAGCTCCTACGGCTTGGGAGATTAAAGATAGAGTTTATTTATTAAAAGGTAACAAAACACCTTTATTATTTACAGTACCTGCAAAACACAGTAGAGCAAAAGCTTTATTATGGTTTGACGAAGAAAAAGGTATTCAAAGAGAGTTAAGATACGCTACTAACCAAAACTCACCATTTGTTGATGAGCAAAAAGGTCAAGTAACTTTAGGACATATATTTTTTAGAGATGGCAAGTTAATGGTGCCAAAGCAAAAACAAAATTTACAAAAACTGTTATCGCTTTATCACCCTATGAAAAACAGACAATTTTTTGAAAAAGATGATCAAATGGACGCTGAAGTTGATTTGAACTACTTAGAGACAGAAATTGAAGCTTTAAAAATAGCGTCTACACTAGATATAGACGATGCAGAAGCTATATTAAGAGTTGAAACTGGAACCAACGTATCTTCATTAACTAGTAAAGAAATAAAAAGAGACATAATAGTTTTTGCTAGAAACAACCCAGCGCAATTTTTAGAGCTAATGCAAGATGAAGATATTCATTTAAAAAATATAGCTATGAAAGCTGTTAAGTTAAAAGTTATAAAAATGTCACCAGATGGCAGAGCTTTTCTTTGGGAGAAAAATAGTAAAAAAATAATGGGTATACCGTTTGATCAAGATCCATACCCAGCAATAGCTGATTGGTTTAAGACAGACGAAGGAATGGAAGTTCTAGATAGTATACAAAAGAAAATGAAATAGATTACCTATAGTAGTTAGGCTACTTTAACGGTAGCCTAATTATTATAAATAAAAAAAATTATGGCAGTAAGCATAGATACAGTATATCAAAGAGTTTTAGCTATAGCTAATAAAGAACAAAGAGGTTATATAACGCCTCAAGAGTTTAATTTATTGGCTAATCAAGCTCAAATGGACTTGTTTGAACAATATTTTTTTGATTTAAAACAATTCTTGCAGCAACTAGGTAATGATACCACTCACGGTGATGCTGTAGATATTATTAAAGAAAAAATAGATGTATTTGAAAGATATAGACAACCAGTTGTTATGTCTACTAATTCTAGTCAAAACGGCATGGGTACCTTACCTTTATACTATAGATTAGGTGAATTATACTTTTTTCACGCAGACTGTGTTGGTGGTGCTAGATATATTGAAATAGAAAAAATGAACCAAAATGAGGTTCATCATATAATAAATTCTCCACTAACTTCCCCAAATTTAAACCAACCTGTTTATGTTAGAACTAGAGGTGTAGTTCCTAACGATGCTAGTGATCAAGCTCAGACATCTACTACATCAAACGAGATAAGTTTATCAAGATCTATACAGGTTTATCCTACCACAATAACAAGCAATGTTGTTTGTAACTACATAGCTAGACCAGCACAAGTAAACTGGGGTTATACAGTTGTCAACGAACAAGCATTATACAACTCTGCCACAACCGTTGATTTTGAGTTACACCAATCAGAAGAAGTTAATTTAGTTTTTAAAATACTAGCTTTAGCGGGTGTATTAATAAAAGACCCAACAATGTACCAGATAGCTAACACCGAAACTCAAAACGATATTCAAGAAGAAAAACTATAAGATATGCCTTTATTTACAGGAACACAGCAGCAATATTACAATAACAGTCAGTCATTCACTGGTGATGGTAGTACAACTGCTTTTACTTTAACATTTTCACCTCTACCAGCAAGTATAAACAACTTTAAAGTATATTTTAATGGATCAGAGGCAAACACAAGCTTATACGATGGAACGCCTTACAATAGTAGTACAGGTGTATTAACGTTTGATAGTGCTCCTGCTAATGGTGTTATTATACTTGTTCAACAGTTTAATTTTGAAGAGCAATTAGGTAACTATCAATTTGTGGGTTTAAATGATATTATAAATAACTTTATTATATCTTATGTTGGTGAAGATAAAGTAATACCAAAAGTAAGAAGAGCTGATGTATCTTTTCATGCTCAAAGAGGGTTACAAGAGCTTAGTTACGACACTTTTAAATGTACTAAAGCTCAAGAAATAGAAATACCACCATCACTAACAATGAAACTACCACATGATTATGTTAACTATGTTAAGTTAGCATGGTCAGATAGCTCTGGAATAGAACATATTATATACCCTAGTGGTAAAACTAGTAACCCTACAGCAGTTCTACAATCAGGAACTTATGATTATTTGTTTGATCAAGACGGTAGTTTACTCACAGCACAAGATTCAGATTCTTGGATAAAATATAGATCTAACTCTGAGTCACCTTCAGCAGATACAACTGCTAGTTTATATGATTATCTAACTGACGCTGGAAGAAGATACGGTATAAATCCAGAGACAGCTCAATCAAACGGTGTATTTTATATAGACTCTGCAAGAGGTTTAATACATTTTAGTTCTGATTTAAATGGTAAAACTATTGTGTTAAAATACATAAGTGATAGCTTGGGAACAGACGCTGAAATGATAGTTCATAAGTTTGCTGAAGAAGCAATGTACAAATACATAGCTCACGCTATATTATCAACAAGAGCAAATGTTCAGGAATATATAATAAATAGATTTAAAAGAGATAAGTTTAACGCTATAAGAACTGCTAAACTAAGGCTTTCTAATTTAAAATCAGAAGAATTAACTCAAATAATGCGAGGTAAATCTAAGCAAATAAAACACTAAAATATGCCAGAAATTAAACACCACTTTCGTGCAGGTAAAATGAATAAAGACCTGGACGAGAGGTTAGTTCCTAATGGTGAATATAGACACGCATTAAATGTGCAGGTAGCAACATCTGAAGGTGATGATGTTGGGGCTTTACAAAATGTGCTTGGTAATCAACAAGCTAGCAACGTTATGCCTACTGGCGCTAAGTGTATAGGCGCTATAGCTGACGAGGAAAACGATAAAATATACTGGTTTGTTCAAAGAACAAATCAAGTAAACGCAGTACTGGAGTATCACAACGGTGCTGTAAACCCTGTCTTAATAGACACTAATAACGTATTACAATTTAGACCGTCAACATTAATAACTGGAATAAACATAATAGACGGTTTATTATTCTTCACAGATGACAACTCAGAACCTAAGGTTATAAACATAGAAAAATTTAAAGAGGGTTGTACAGATTTCTCAACACACACACAATTAATAGATCAAAACGGAGCAGCTTATAACTTCGCAGAAGAAGATGTTACTGTTATTAAAAAAGGACCAACAACTGCTCCTGTTCTGTTTATGTCTCCTACTAAAAGATTTAAGCCTTTTCCTCAAAACCAAGATAGTAATGGTAACCCAATTCCTGGTATAATTGAAACAACGGCTACGTTTAATATTACTGATAGCAATGCAGAAGTAAACATGGGCGCTAATATTCAAATTACTGTTTACGGCATGAGTTGGGAAATAGGTGATACTATTATAGCTACAGCCGGTGAAGACGGTGATGTTTTTGACGACGAATATGGTGTTAGCTTTATAGTTGATAACGTAATAGCTGAAGATGATGACGAGCAGACAATTGTCTTAACAATACAGTCGGCTACAGAAGATCAACCTACAAGTAGTGTTAGTTGGAATTTAAAACTAAAAGAAGAAGATCCTTTATTTGAAAAAGAGTTTGTTAGATTTGCTTATAGATACAAGTATAAAGATGGTGAATACTCTATTTTTTCTCCATTTACTGAGCCAGCTTTTCTACCAAGTGCTTTTGAGTATGACCCAGCGCAAGGTTATAATTTAGGAATGGTTAACGATTTAAGGTATTTAAAAATTTCTGGGTTTGTTCCTAGCAATATACCTAAACAAGTTATTGAAACAGAAATATTATTTAAAAAAGAACAAAGCACAAATGTATATAGTGTAGTTTCTTTAAAAAAATCAGATGAAGACTGGAATAATAACTCTTACGAAATTGAATCTGAAATAATATACAAACTTCTTCCTTCTATGCAATTGTTAAGGCCTTTTGATAACGTGCCTTTAAAAGCTAAATCTCAAGAGCTTGTTGCTAATAGAATAGTTTATGGTAACTACCTACAACAGTTTGATTTAATTGATACTAATGGAAATGAAATAAGTCCTGTTTTTGAAAGAAGTATAGATCCTACTGGTTTTGCAAGTGTAGCTACAGTTCCTGCTGGTGAAATATCTGATCCAGAAAAATCTATAAAATCAATGAGAACTTATCAACTAGGTGTTGTTTATAGAGATAAATATGGTAGGGAGACACCTGTGCAAACAGATAAAACAGGTAGTATAGTTGTAAATAAATCTTCAGCATCTGGTTTTAATAGATTTAAAGCTAAAATATTAAGTTCAGCTCCTCAGTTTGCTGATAGTTTTAAATTTTTTATTAAAGACACATCTAATCAATACTATAATCTTGCTCAAGATAGATGGTATGACGCCGAAGACGGTAACGTTTGGTTATCTTTTCCATCTTCCGAAAGAAATAAAGTTGATTTAGAAACTTTTTTAATATTAAAAAAACAACACGATGGAGATCAACTTGTAACAGAGCAAGCTAAATATAAAATAATAGATATATCTAACGAAGCACCTATAGAGCTAAAAGAAATAAAAGCGTCTTACGGTAATTACGAACAAAGCTTTAGTATACTATCAGATGATGCTGCAAATGGAAACTATCCAAAGCCTGATGCCACATTTTTTGATTTTCCATATGATAGCGGCCAAAGTGGAGATGACTGGTCTACTGATCACGGTGGTCTTCATTTAGATCACGGTGGTGTTGAGTCTGAAATATTATCAACATCAAATCTGTGTATTAGAATAACAGCGCCTAGTAGAAAAACTAGATGGTATGATATAGCTAATATATCTAAAAGAGGAAGCAATGCAAACGACCTTAGAATAACACTTCAACAAAAATTTGAAAACGATGTTACACAGTTTTACCCAGATGAAACTGTTAGTTCTGAAATATCTGGAATAGGTTATGAAATAGCTAGAACAGAGACTAAAAACAAAGCAGAGTTTACAGGTAGATTTTTTGTAAAAGTATATAGAGATGCTACTTTAGTTAAAAACATAATAGAGGGTGATGAGGAATACGCTATAGTAAATTCAAACATGCTTACTAGAAGACCAGATAATAGATGTGGAAATCCGGGTAGCTGGCAAGATGATAGAACTACAACAGGTGTAAGAAATGTTAAGTGGCACACGTCTAATTGTACTGTTAGAAGTTTTGGAGGAGGAGCGGAGTTTGGTGGTTCTGATCAAAGTTTATTTGTAGGAAGTAGTGGTTCTGCTAGAAAAGCATGGTGGAACTCATCTAGCAATATATACAGAACAAACCCTATAGCTATAGGTAGAGACACCATGCATTTTGCTGTAATGGGAGGAAGAACACCTTCAGCAGTAAAAGCAATGAGTAATGGTAGATGGTCTGATTTTGTTGATCAAATAACAACAGATGGTACTAAGTTTAGATTTCAACAAGACCCAACACAAACAACATATACAATAAAAAAACATGCTTATAATGGTATTGTACAATATGATGCACCAGATATTCAGGGAAGTGATACAAGCTGGCATACAAATAAAAGGCTTTTATTTATATTTAAACTAGATAAGCCTATTCAAAACTGGGATTTATCTGATTTAAACCCAATAACAGGACAAGGTAATATGTTCAATATAGAAATACTAGATGTTTACGATGGAGCATCTTACAGAACAAAAAACCCCGCGATATGGGAAACAGAACCTAAAGAACAAGCAGAACTAGATATATATTACGAAGCTAGTAATGCGCTACCTATATCACAACACGCTAATGAACATAATTTAGATTACCACAACTGTTATAGTTTTGCAAACGGTGTAGAATCTAATAGAATTAGAGATGATTTTAATCAACCATTTATTAAAAAAGGTGTTAAAGCTTCTGCTCCACTAGCAGAACAATATAAGCAAGAAAGAAGAAAAAATGGATTAATATATTCACAAATATATAATTCTACATCAGGTTTAAATGGAACTAATCAGTTTATAATGGCTGACAAAATAACTAAAGATTTAAATCCTGAATACGGTAGTATACAAAAGTTACACGTTAGAGGTACTGATATACTAGCTTTTTGTGAAGATAAAGTAGTTAAAATATTAGCTAATAAAGACGCTTTGTTTAACGCAGATGGTAACGCAAACTTAACAGCATCCAACAGAGTTTTAGGTCAAGCCATAATACCACCTACTTTTGGCGAGTTTGGTATAAGCAAAAATCCAGAAAGTTTTGCAGCAGATGGATATAGATGCTACTTTACAGATAGAGCTAGAGGAGCTGTGTTAAGATTATCTATGAATGGTGTTGTTAAAATATCTGACTATGGTATGTCAGACTATTTTAGTGATTCTTTAAAAAATATAACATCAGCTATAGGTTGTATTAATGTTCAACAAGGTGTTTATTCTTTAACTTTAAATAGAAAGCCAGGTTACCAAGAAGTTGGTGGTGAAACTATAAACTTTAAAGAAGATGTACAGGGTTGGACTAGCTTTGCTTCTTATATACCAGAACAAGGTGTGTCTATAAATGATGAGTTTTACACTTTTAAAAATGGTGAAATATACTCACACGATAATGACACTAGAAATAATTACTACGGTATTCAATATCAAAGTAGTGTTAAGCTACTATTTAATGATATGCCTGATCAAATAAAAACATTTAGAACTTTAAACTATGAAGGATCACAAGCTAAGTGGAATCAAGATTTAAATGACAATCAATATTATAATAATGTTGCTAAAAATGGTTGGTTTGCTAGTTCTGTGGAGACAGATATGCAGTCTGGCTTTGTAAAAGAGTTTGTTAAAAAAGAAGGTAAGTGGTTTAATTACATACATGGAACTATAACAGATTTATCAAATATAGATACTTCAGAGTTTTCTGTTCAAGGTATAGGTCAATTAAGCGGATCTGTAACTGGTGATACTACTCCAACTCAAGTAACAATAACAATTGTAGAAAATAACGATTAATATGGCACTAACAAATTGTACAATAACATCAGCATCTTTAACTGTAACAGCGGGTCAAGATTTAGGTAGTACTCCTGATCAAGTTTTAGTAATAACCCCAAACACAGGTTATGTTGTTAGCGCTGCTGATTTCACAAATAACAGTGGTAGTGTTAATGGTATTACTAGTATTACACTAACTAATAGTGGCAACGCTTACGAAGCTAACAATACGGTGTTAGTAACGTGTAATGTTGATGATAATTTTTCTACTAGTTCTAACGTTACATTAACAATAGATATAGACGGTGAAGCTAAGCTTGCTGAAGCACTTGAATACACTATAGCGGGTTCTTTAGTGCAGACTATATGTAGCACCAGTCTTAAAGAAAACACTACTTTTAATGGTAGTGGTGCTGAGGGCGATACAAGTTTATTGTTTACAAAGGTAGTTACTGTGTCTAACACATCAACCCATTTTTTTCCAACAACACCTTCAATAGTATTACATAGCGTTGGTAATTATGCGAGTAACTACACTAGAGAAGCTGTTAATCAAGTTTACACTAACGGTAGATTAACTTCTGTTACATTGAAACTATATTGGACTCATCCAGCGGAAAACGTTGCTGGCCACACTATTACTATTGATTGTCCTCAAGTAGCTATACCAACACCTAAAAGTTTAATAAGAACTTCAAGCATAATAACATCACCTTTAGATACAAAAGGTGGAACTAGAACACTTTGCATAGGTGGTACACTTGGAGCTTCTTATGTTATAACTGTAACAGACGGAAGTGATAGCGATACTTATGATTTTACTACTGCAACTTTTACATCTGCGTCAACAACTTTAACAGGTGTAATTGATTCGACTGGTACATTTTGTAAAGAAATAGTATTTCCGGCAAATAACTCTGGATCAACATACACTATTACAGTTGCTGGAGGAAGTTCACCAGCTACAAACACTACTCAAGGAGGCACTGGTAACAACAACCCTTTTACTCATACTATATCTCAATCAACACCTGTATCACTAGTAGTTACAGCCACTGGGTCTGGTTTTTCATATGCTTACTCTAACAATAGTATAAGTGTTAGTCCAGGAGGTTATTACTTAGATACTAATGGTGATCCTTATAATGAATTAGCTTTTAATACTAATATAACTAAAAATGGAGGCGGAAATATATTTTTAAGAAGACAACCTGTTTTTAGTAATTCAACAGCTTACGACACTGTTGGTGGTAACGATTTTACAAATACTATAGCTAGCTCTAATAACAGTATGAGTTTTAATATTGGTAACTTAACTGCTACAGGAAGTGGAACATCTACTGTAAATGTATCTGGTTCTCTATACGTTACAACAGGTGGTACAGCTAGTGTTTCATCTGTGTTAAACGCGGCTAATTTTATAAATAACGCGCCTATTACTCAAGCTATAACCTCACAGGTATCAATAGCTAACAACACAGCGACTACTATTAGCTTAAATGCTACAGATTTAGATAATGATCCATTAACATATAGTGTTGTTTCAGCGCCAAGCAAAGGATCTGTTACAATAGACACATTAGGAGTAGCAACATACACGCCAGCAGGTACTTTGTCTTCTGGTGCTGATTCTTTTACTTTTAAAGTAAATGATGGTATTCAAGATAGCAATGTTTCTACAGTAAATGTATACATACAAAGCTCTGGACAAGGAGGTAGTACATACTCTACCCCACAGGTTAGATGGTACCAAATGGACACAGAGGCAAGTTCACCTGCTTATGGATTAATTACAAACTCGTCTTACCAAGGAACAGCCACTATAACTAATTTTGCTAACGGTAACTCTTCGTTTAATGTTCAGATTACAGATTGGATTGTTACTATTCAGTCTGGCACTATGCCTAGCTATGTTGACAACATGGGTGACGTAACAATTAAATACGTATTAAAACTTGTTAACGGCAACTCAGTTGTTGCTGGACCAACAGTTATGAATAAACTAAGTGGAAACGTCAGTGGAACTAATTACAGTGTCGGTGCTATGGGCGCAACACTAGGAACTTCTATAACCACAATATCAGTACCAGGTAACATAAATACAAGTCAAGAATATAGATTAGAATTCATGGTAGAATACGATAACATACAACAATAATTATGCCTAGTATAACATTAACATTTGATAACCCAGTTCAAGATTCAGTTCAAGTTGGAGATATAGCTTATTATACAAGCACAGGTACAACTGGAGGTTTCCTAACAGGAGGTGCTTTAGTTGAAATGGGTAGTATAACAGCTATAAGCGAATATTCTATAACTTGTAATATTAGCGCTTCTACGACTAGACCCTCAGCAAATGACTTTATATTATTTAGTAAAGATAATAGAGTAAACGTAGCTAGTATAACTGGTTATTTTGCTGAAATAAATTTAACAAACGATTCTACTACTGAAGCAGAGGTTTTTCATGTTAGCGGAGAGGTAGTTATAAGTAGTAAATAATGTGTAATTATAATATTAACAATAAAAATTTAAAAATATGCCAATACCACCAGCGTTAATCGTAGGAGGCGTTAAAGCTCTTAGCAGTATAGCCGGGGGTATAATCGGCTCCAAGAAAAGAAAAGCAGAGCAAAGAGCTGCTCAAGCTAATTACAACATGAAGTTGCAAAGGCTTGAAGGCATGGACACATCAAATCCATACGCTAATCAAGAAAATACTTTTGAAGACCTTACTGTGAATACGCAGGAGGCTGATATGCTCGCTCAACAACAACAACAATCCCTTGCAAACACAATGGATAGCCTGCAAGGTGCTGCTGGAGGTAGTGGTATAGCTGCTTTAGCTCAATCAATGGCTAACCAACAATCACAAAATCTACAACAAGCTACAGCTAGTATAGGTCAACAAGAGCAAGCAAACCAGCAAATGCAAGCTCAACAAGCTTCTAAGATGCAGGATAATATGGCTAAAGGAGATATGATGTCAAGACAAATGGAAGCTAGTAAAGTCACAGGTATGTTAGGTAGAGCAGGTCAAAGACTAAGCGCTGCTAACCAAGCTAGGCAAGCTGCAACCAATAGTATAATGGGTGGAGCTGGAGAAATAGCTGGTATGGCCGCTAGTTTCTTGCCAGGTGGAAACATGAATAGACCAGGATAGATTAAAAAAATATAAATATGCAAATTCCAGATTACTCAGGCGGAGACGCGTTTAACCCAGCGGCTTCAGAAGCAAGTGAAGCAGCTAATCTCTCTAGCCAAGCAAAACATTTTCAGGATCAACTAGATAGGGTTCTACAAAAAAAGCGAGAATCAGATGCAGCGAAAGCTAGATCTAACGCTAAAATATCCAGTTACTTAAATAAAATGCCTGACGGTGTTGATACTTTTAAAGTTCCTGTTAGTGACAAACCCGCTTTAACTGATTGGGCTAAAAACATGCAAATAAATTTTGGTAAGTATGCTGAAGAAGCTGCTATTGCAGAAGAACAAGGTGATTACCAAAGACTTGTTATGGCTAAAACTGAAATGGATAGAATAGAAACAGCTTTTCAAAACGTTAACAATAATTTAGATAATTTTAAAAATTATAAAGATAATTTCTTAAAAGATGCTGAAGACGGCATGATAAGCAACGCTGTTAATTCTTCTAAAAGAGAATTATTAGCTTCTGTATACACAGATGAAATGAATATGAGTTTTGATTATAATGGTAACGTTGTGTTTCAAAATGAAGAAGGTTTTTTAAATATAAACGATATACCTGATTATACTGTAAAAAATAACACAGGTGCTACTGAAATATTACAAATGAACGAAGAAATATTCCAAGCAGGTATGCCTATGAGTGATAGCAATAAGAGACTAGCTAGAATGAAACTTCAAAACGCAACTAAATCAAGAGATGAAGTTTTATCTCTAGCAACAGATGATTTTATAACAGAAGGTGGTTTAGGTATATTAGATGAAGATCTTTTATACAACCCAGAAAGAATAGATGAACTTAGAGGTAAAGTAATAGATTCGTATATGACAATGCTTGGTGAGTCCGCTGATGCTGGGTATAAAAGAAAACAAAAAGTTTCTGAAGAACAAGCTGATGATGATGTACCTAGTGAAATATCTAACTGGATTGAAAATAATAAAAATAATAATTTAACTCAAGAAGATTGGATGCAAAATGTTTTTGCTGGTAGTAAGTATTATTTAGAACCTGCCTATGCAGATGCAGACAGTGATGAAATAAAAGGTTACTATATAGTTGATAGCAGAAGAAGATCTCAAGAAGGAATGATATACGTTAAAGATTTAACGTCAGCAACATTGTCTCCAATAGTTAAAAAACTTAAATTATAATTATGCCTAGAAAACAACTTGAAAACGGACTTTGGGTTAACATTGAAGAAGATAAAGATCCTAACGTAGAACAGGATTTTCAAAAAGGTTCGCAGGAAAACGGTGCGACTGCGGGCCAAAAACTCGTAGCACCAGAAAATACGGAATCCAACTCGGGTCCTGGTTTTTTGGATTATCTAAAGCTAGGATTCAAAACGACGTTAGCGTCAAGAGCGTCACTAAATAGAGGACCTATTGGTACTCCTCCTGCTGACAACTATGATTCATGGAAAGAAAGCGAAGACGAAAGAAAATCACAACCAGATTTTGTTGCTGATAGAAACGCTCTTGAGGAATCATTAAGAACATCTGTATTTAGTGATAAATATTTTTTAAAAGAACATGGTGGTAGCGAGAACCTTACATCTATACAAAACAATAATGATTTTGGGGATGTTAGAGTTAAAATAAAAGAAAACCTTGGTACTAAAGGTTTTTCTATAAACTTTAATCCTACTGGAGTTGGTGTAGGTACGCTTATGTTTAATAAAGGAACAGAGCAAACCACATATCCTAGTTTAACAGAAAAAGATGTTGACGATGCTATAACTCAGGTTATGCATGAAACTATATCAAAAGAGAGAGAAGCTGCAGATACTAAAATGATAGACAAAGGTGTATCAAAGCTTACAAGAACAAACGAAGATTTAAAACAACAGTTAAGTGATCTTGAAGATATAGATATAAATGCTTTAAATAAAAACGAAAAAGAACTAGCTACTTTATTAAAGCAAATTAGAAACAAAGAAGAATCAGGACTAGACAATCAACAAGTAGCTGATTTAATAGAGAGAGCTGAAGTAATTGGCTCTACAATAAAAGATACATTTGGAGAAGACTACAAGTTTTTCTACGATCCATTGACAGGCAATAATCTTACCGAAGCCGAAGCAAAAGAATTTGCTGAAAAAAATCCATCAATTAAAAACATAGGTGACAAAGTTCAAGAACACGTAGCCGAACTATCAGTTATAAAAGATCAAGATTTATTATTAAATAAATACAATGATTTAAACTTAGGTTTAGTTGGCCATAGAGAAGAAGGTAATAAAACCTATGATGTTTGGATAGATAGTCAAGGTGTTACAAATTTATTAAAAGAAAAAGGTTACAGTATGGTTTCTGGAGATAATCCAGAATATTCTGAAAAAAGAAAAAAATTAATGTCTGCTAGAGACGGTGATTTTACTAAAGGTGTTTTATTTAAAGATGTAAAGCTAAAAGACATAGCTGTTTATTCAGATAGGTTTAAAGATGATGGTACTTTTAGTACTGGTCAGTTTTTAGCTGGAGCTGGTAGCGATAACTTTATTATACCTGTTTTTAACGATGAAACTTCTATGACTGAAAAACAGTTTGAAGATTATTTGGTTAGGTATAATGATCAAGGATATGACTTAGCTGCTCAAAAAAGAGCTATGAAAGATGTGTTTTTGTTAAACAGAGATCCGTCTACAATAGGTAAAGCACATATAGTAACTTTAGCAGAAGCCGCTAGTAATTCTTTATTTGGTGAAAAATATACTCAAGGCCAGGTTGGTTTTTCTAATAGAAAAGTTTTAGATTTAGCAAGCGATATATACGCTGAAACAGGTATTACACTTAGTGATGATCAAGAAGATGCCTTAGCAAGAAGCTTAGGTGATGATATTGCTGAAGGTTTTGGTGGTGCTGCTTCTATATTAGTTCAACTATATGGATTAAATAAAATGCAAGGTGTTGCTACTGGTATGGGAGCATTAGGTAGAGTAATGGCCGCTTCTAAAGCACCTAGATATATGAGAGGTAGTAAAATACTTACTCAAGCTAATATTCAAAAAAGAGCTAGAGTACTAGGTATATCAGAAGCTGACTATGCTAAAAAGTATGGTTTAACAGCTATAAGCGCTAGTAGATCAGCTAAATTAAAAGGACATATTATTAATGTAATGTTTGAAGAAGCTAAGATGGCTGGTGCTTTAGATTTTGACATTGGTACAGGTGCTGGTTTCTATTTAGGTGGTCAAATGCTACCTTATACTTTTAAGGGCGCGCCAGCTGGATATAAAGGTCTTAACTTAACAACTAAATATAATCAATTAAATACAGTAAACGAGCTGTTGTTTAAAAACTCTACTGCTTTTGCTATAGGTACTAAATTTGGTGGTTTATTAGAATCAACTATAAAAGACTTGGAAGGTGAAGAAACAGTACAGTCTTACTTAGAAGAAACATACGGTGATTACGATGCTTTACAGAGGCAAACTCTTTTAGATTTAGCTTTAGGTTCTGCTTTCGGTGCAACGCATTTAAAAGTATTTGGTAAAAAAGGATTAGATTCAAAAAGAACTACTTCTATAGCTAAAATTAAAAATGAAGCAGCAAAAAAATATAAAGAAGCTTCAGAAAAACTAGATTTTGATGCTATGGCGAAACACCAAGAGGTGTATAACATGGCCCACCATAGATTAGCCGCTATGGATAAAATAGATTTATATACAAATCCTAGTACAGCTAAATCTGCTTATGAAAAACTTACAAAAGGAATTAAAAAAGCTTTTGGCGGTAAATTAGAAATTGAAGTTAATGATGGTAAAAATCTTGAAAATAAAAACGCTCAAGGTGAATACATGCCAAAGAAAAATAATAACGGCAAGGGTAAAATTATAATTAACTATAAAAATGCTGAACCTGGCGTTGTACCTCACGAAGGTATACACGCAGGTTTTGATGTTTTATTTGAAGGTAATGTTGCTTTAAAACAAAAGTTTCAAAGAAAGCTAGAGGATGTAGCTGCTGATTTAGTTTTAACAAATAAACAAGGTGAGTCAGCGTCACTACTTGATATAATAAAAGCTGAAAAAAGTATATCTGAATTTAAAAAACCAGAAGAGTTGATGGCTTATATGGCTGAGTTTTTGTCTAAAGCAGAGTACTACAATCAATTAGTAGCAGGTAACGCATTTAGTAATATAAAACAAAACTTACAAAGGTTTTCTGAAAGTAATCTTGGAATAAAACCTAGATTAGTAACTACACAAGACGTTGTTAATTTCTTAGGTAGATATGTTGAGAATGTTAAGAAAGGTTATAACCCAATAAAACAATTAGAAAGGTTGCAAGAAATGGTTGAGTTGGCTGAAATACCACCTAACCCTAAGTCAAGAGACGCTTCTATAAAGCTAGAAAAGTCTGAGCTGTTAAAACAAAACGCTGAGTTAATAAAAAACAAACCAGAAGGTTGGAGAGATAAAAATAAAGTTATAGCTGATAAAATAAGAAGTTTAAACGAACTAATAGCTTCATCTGATAAAAATGCTGATTTAGTTGGTAAATATAGAGATTTAGATAACTTAATAAAAGAAAGAGGTGAAAACGTATCTGCTAATCTTAGGAAATCAAATATAATAGAGCAACTAAGAGAAAATAATAAAGGTATATTGACTGAGTTTATTAAAGAAGGTTTTGTTGAAACGCCTGGATCTGAAGTTACTAGACAAAGGTTCACTGAAGAGGTTATGAATATGGAGTTTTTGTTAAACGTCAACTCATACTTTAAACCTAAGAAAAATGGCAAGGCTAGTTCTTTTGAACAAGGTGTACCATTTGGCGCTTATTTAAGGCAAAACTTATTTGGGCCTTACTTCAAAAAAGGATCTGGAAAACCTCAAAGACAAGGTAATGTGTTAAAAAGAATACAAGGCGGTAAAACACAAGACGCCTCTATAAAGACAGTTAGCATTTCAGATCCTAACGTTATGAAAACCGTAGAAGGTTTTGGAGAAGGACTACCAGTGTATGGAGGTAGTAGAAAATACCCTAAAGATGTTATAGAAGGCAGCGAAGGTATAAGATTAGAAAGAGATTTAAAAGTTGCACCTGAACAAATAAAGGATATAAAAAGCAAGTTTGATAACATGTTAAGTAATCCTAAGAAGGTTGCTCAGTTAGATTTTAAAAAATTACAAGATCTATCTCCAGAGTTTACAGCTGATTTATTCGGAGGAAAAGGTTTTAGTAAATTAAGCAAACAACAAAAAGCAGATTTTATAGGTGAAAACTGGAAAACATTATATGAAATGTTACCCCTTGGTGCTTTCCCAACTACAGGTAAATCTACAGGCGTCTCTACAAGTTTACAAACATCTCAAAAAACTGGTGCTGATATATTTTACACTAAAGGCGAATCTGTTAAGTTTGCAGAAACCGGCAGCAAGCAAGGTCTAGAAGTACAGACTAAAATTGAAATGGGTAAGGCAGAGTTTTTAGAAAAACTAGGTATAGAGTCTTATTTTGAAGCTAACAGCACTAAAGAGCTTTATAGAGCTGATAAAATGAATCGTAATCATGAAACTACTATAAAAGCTTTAATGAAAGAAGCTGGTAGAAACATAACCAACCAAACAGTTAGAGATTATTTAACAGCTGAAAAATATAACGAAAATCCTAAGCTTGCTGAAGAAATATCAAGAGAACAACTACTGCATAACATAGCAACTGGTAAATCAGAGTCGCTACAATCGTTAAATTTATTAGCTAGAAGATTTGAAGAAAACTTAGGAAAAAAACCTACCCAAATTGAGCTGCTACAAATAATAGGTGGTTTTCAATATAAAACCTTAGACGAATTAAAGCAGTCTTTAGGTGAAAAAAAGTTTAAGATAGTAAAAGACTGGATAGAAAATGAGTCAATTGTTATAGCTGAAGAAGGTAGATCTGCTTTGCAATATGTTAAAGCAATAAAATCTAAAAATATACCTAATATAGGAAACGCTAAGTGGTGGACTATGTCTGACGCTAAGTTTAAAAAATCAAAAGAAGGTAAAAAGTGGTTTGCAAAAACAGCTTTTGATATAGCTCAAAACGTTCCTTTAGGTGGTAACTTAAATGGAAACGTTAAACTTATACTTGACTTATTTACTGGTCACTACAATATAGTTGGATCAGAATATGCTAAAGTTGAAAGCGCTTTTAAAAAAGGTATAAAAAAGAGGTTAGGTAAGAAAAATGAATTTGTAGAGCCAACAAAAGAGAATGAAGCTTGGATGTCTAGAGAAACATATGATAGATGGATTAATTTTGATTTTGCAAACTTAACAACTTCATATGCTTCTTCTTTTAAAACTGGATATAAAAAGATTCTTGCAGAACCAGATCTTGCTAAGCAAAAAGAAATAGCTAAAGAAGTTTTCTTAAGTAAAGACGGTAAGCTAGCTATAGAAATGTACGATTTATGGAATACTACTTTGCAAGAGTGGATAGGTAAAGAGGTAAAAGATTCACCAGCGTATTGGAATAAAGCTGATTACATATTAAAAATAAAGAAAGCTAATTCCGCAATAGGTGTTACTGGAGAAAGAATATATGCTCCACCAAGATATGCTTTCTTACCTGGTAAAGTAGTAGAAGGAACAATAAAATATGAGCATTTAAAATCAAGCAGTCAACAATCTCTTGAGTCAGCTATGTTATTATTAAATAATCAGTGGAAAAGCCAAGGTAAAAAAGGATTAAAAGAGTACGGAGGTATATATGGTTTACTTAGTGATTTCAACATGGTAGACGCTGCAACAGGAAAAGTAAACAGTACTGATATTTTTAGATTAGCTAAAAACTTAGAGCTTGCAAAAGATATATACAGTGTTGAAAGCGGTTTTAAAAAATCCTTGTATGAGGATATGATAGCTGAATATGGTAAGAAAGCTATAGATAAAATCAAAAAGACAGCTGAAAATAAACTAAAAGACGATGTATTACAGTCTATTAGATTAGTCAACAGTGGTCCAATAGGTAAAGGTAAAAAAAGAAAAGGTATAAGTGTGTTTGATTTTGATGACACGCTAGCTAAAACAAATAGCCAAGTAATAGTTACAATGCCTAACGGTAAGGTAATGAAAATAAATGCTACAGAGTTTGCTAAACAAGATGCTGCTTTAACTAAAAAAGGAGCTAAGTATGATTTTAGCGAATTTAGTAAAGTTATTGATGGTAAAAAAGGTCCTTTGTTTGATCTTGCAATGAAAAGACAAGATAAGTTTACCAGTAAGGATATATTTATATTAACAGCTAGACCTCAAGAGGCAGCGCTATCAATACATAAGTTTTTAAAAGGTATTGGATTAGAAGTTCCAATGAAAAATATAACAGGTTTAGCAGACGGTACTCCTCAAGCAAAAGCTAATTGGGTACTTGGTAAAGCTAAGAAAGGATATAATGATTTTTATTTTGCAGATGATGCTTATAAAAATGTTAAAGCTGTTGGTGATGTTTTAAAAACAGTAGATGTAAAAGGTAAAGTTCAACAAGCTTTACAAAGTTTAGATCTTAACAAGAAAATGAATGACATGCTTGAAAACAGATTTGGTGTTAAATCACAGGCTGTTTATAGCAAAGTTAAAGCCATGAAGCTTGGTCAAGATAAAGGCAAAGGTGGTATAATACCTTATAGCCATCAAGATTTTATTGGTTTAATGTACCCTCTTTTAGGAAAAGGAAAAGTTGGTGATGCGAATTTAAAATGGATTAAAGAAAGCTTTGTAAATCCTTTTGCTAGAGCTGAAATGAATATGACGTCTGATCGTATACAACTAACAAGTAATTTTAGAGCAATAAAAAGAAGATTAAAAGCTAAAGGAATACCTAAAAACTTACGTAAAAAAGCTGTTGATGGTTTTACGTTTGGCGATGTAATAAGAATATATGCCTGGCAAAAACAAGGTATGGAAATACCCGGTATGAGTAAAGGCGACTTAAGAAGCGTGTTAAAGTTTGCAGAGTTAAAACCAGAGATAAAAGAGTTTGCTAGTGAACTTATACAGTTAAACTTAGGTGAAGGTTATCCTAAACCAGGTGAGTTCTGGGCTAATGAAAACATAACTACTGATTTAATGAAAGGTCTTAATGAAGGTAGAAGAGCTAAGTATCTAGAGCAGTGGAAACAAAATGTAGAACAAACTTTTACTGAAAATGTTTTTAATAAACTAGAGGCTCAGCTAGGACCAAGCTATGTTACTTCTCTTAAAAACATGCTAGCTAGAATGGAGTCTGGTAGAAACAGACAGTTTAGTGGAGGTAAAATGGGTAAACTAGAAAGTCAATTTACTGACTGGGTAAACAATTCTGTAGGTACTATAATGTTCTTTAATACTAGATCAGCTGTATTACAGACAATATCTAATGTAAACTATATAAACTGGGCAGATAATAATCCACTAAAAGCTGGTAAAGCTCTAGCTAATCAACCACAATACTGGAGAGATGTAATGGAATTAATGAACTCTGATTATTTAGTTAATAGACGTGGTGGTTTAAAGATAAACGTTAGTGAGTCTGAAATAGCAGACGCTGCTAGTACTAGTAAAAACAAATTTAAAGGCGCTTTAAACTATATATTGAAAAAAGGTTTTTTACCTACACAATATGCTGATAGTTTTGCTATTTCAACAGGTGGCGCAACACTTTATAGAAACAGAATAAACACATATAGAAAACAAGGTTTATCTGAAGCAGAGGCTAAGAAAAAAGCTTTTGAAGATTTTCAACAAATAACAGAAGAAACACAGCAGTCTAGTAGAGCTGATATGATTAGCATGCAACAAGCTAGTACTTTAGGTAGATTAGTTTTAGCATTTGGTAACACGCCTTCTCAGTATGCCAGATTAATGGATAAAGCAGCTAAAGATCTTGTTAACGGTAGAGGTGATTGGAAAACAAATATGTCTAAAGTTATATACTATGGAGCTATACAAAACTTTATATTCAACGCTTTACAGAACGCTTTATTTAAAACAATGTTTGATGAAGACGACGATGATAAAGCTTCGGCAAGAGAATTAAGAATAGCAAACGGTATGGCTGATTCTGTTTTAAGAGGTACTGGTGTTGTTGGTGCTGGTGTATCTATGTTAAAAAACATGATATTAGAGTTTGACAAACAAAGTAAAAAGAAAAATCCTAAATATAGGGATGTTGCTTTAAAAGTATTAGATATATCTCCTCCTATAGATTCAAAAGTTTCAAAACTTAGATCTGCTGGTATGACTCTAGACTACAACATGGACGAAATAAAAGAAAAAGGATTTAGCTTAGACAACCCAGCTTATTTAGCCGCTGGTCAAGTAACATCTGCTTTGGTTAATTTACCTTTAGATAGATTATTTAAAAAGTATAATAACTTAGAAGCAGCAATGAGAGATGATACAGAAAATTGGCAAGCTATTGCTTTATCAATGGGTTGGTCTGAATGGGAATTAGGTATGAATGAAAAAGAAAAAACAAAGTCTGCTAAAAGATTTATTTACAACCAAAGAAAAAAATCAAAGAAAAAGAGGCTTATTGCTCCTAAAAATTAACTAAAACAAGTAATAATAAAACTAAACAACTAACAATGAAGAATGTACTAATTACTATTTTAACACTACTGACGTTTACTATAAGCGGACAAGAAAAAGAAAAAGGTAAATTTTTTAAAACAATATACCAAGACTTTCTCAAGTACGGTACAGTGTATGCTGCCGGTGATGTTCGTAATGCTTATGAAAACTCTAGAAAAGATTTCTTTGTAGAAAGACCAGCTGATGGTGATCTATATGCAATACCTAGGGTTGTAGAGGTTACAGAGTATTTTGATTTTGATTATAGAATAGGTGTTGGTATACGTAAACTAGGTAGATTTGGTTATGAAAGAAAACCTGGTAATTTCTGGACAGGTAATGCTTACAGAGAAAATCAACAAGCATTGTCATCACCTACATCTGCTGTAGATGGTTTTGAGTATTTGTTTCATTTTGAAAAAGAAAGATTACGTGGTGAAGAGTTTACTAATTTTAGATATTTTTTAAGACATACAGGTAAATACCATATAGCTAAAGTAGAAGCTAGGGATCAAGGTACTTTTGATTTTTCTTATAAATCAGCAGAGCTTAGAGCTAGATTACCTATAGGTAAAAAGTTTAGTGTATCTGCAGGTGTTATATATCGTACACATGAAAGAGCTTATGGATATAATCCTATAGAAATATGGTTAAATGAAACTGAAACGTTTACAACACCTGATGGTGAAGTTATAGAATATCCTACTAATCCATGGTATGCTTTAGGTTTTGAATATGGTTATGACGATATATATTATACTTCAGAAGATGAAAATGGAAACGAAACGTCTGATTGGTATTGGGTGGATCCTGATGGTAACACGGTAGCGTATACTGATTTACAGTTTCGTAATACAGTGTTTAGAGATCTTATTAATAGGTACAACAACGAACAGTGGGATATGATTGGTGAGTTTGGTTTGTTATCACCTATAATCGGTGCAGATTTTTATCATTATAAAAATAACTTCTGGCTTCACGCTTACGGTAATTACTTACCTGGTTATCACAAATATGTATCTGGTGATTTAGATTTTTCATATTTAAATAGGAATAACTGGGGTAAAGGTGGATTGGTACAAGATGCAGAGCCTCAACAATGGACTGATTATCAAGTTGGATTAAACTTTGGTTGGAAAATTGGAAAACACTTAGGTGTTTTTATAGAAGGAGAATATAACAAAATGTGGGACACAAAGTTCTACAACTCAACATTTGGAATAAACTATACATTTAGATAGACATGAGCGCACCACAAATAGGAGAGAGTACGAAGGTAACTCTAGATTTAAAAACAATAGGTATAATAGTAGGAGGAGTAATATCTTTAGCTAGTATGTATTTTGTAATGCAAGCAGACATAGCGCTCGCTATGACTTTACCAGAACCAACAATATCTAAGACAGAATGGGAGTTAAAAGATGAGCTGATTCGTAATACAATTATGGACACACAAGACGACGTAGAAATGATATTAGAAAAACTAGATAAGCTAGATGAAAGAATATACGAAATACAAAAAAATAACTAATGAGATACTTAATTTTAATTTTAATACCATTTTTATCAATTAGTCAAGTAGATGTTCCAGAAGAATATTGGATTGATGACTCTAACTTCGAACAAGCTATAAGTAATAAATCTGCTTTTGGCGATGAAGAAGTTAAGCCAGTTCTTGTAGAGTTTTGGGCAGAGTTTAATGAAGAGAATTGTTTTGCAGAGTGGGAACAAATAAAAGACGCGACTTACTATAGAGTTGATATATCTAAAGCTCCTTTAGCTAAAAAGAAATATAGAGTTAGGATGGCACCTACTTTAATAATATTCAAAGACGGAATAAAAGAAACAGTGTTTAAAGCAGGTTTAGATCTATTGTTACCTACTAATCTAGCTGAAATACAAGAAACAATAAACGAAATTAACAACGCAAATAAATTTTAATATGTGGAAATTAACTAAACAATACTGGAAAGATATGTGGAAAGCTCTATGGAGTAAAACTACTATTGATGAAAAAGCAATTGCTACAGTACAAGAAATTAAAAAAAGATATAAACTTACAGCTGCGGAACTAGCTGACGTAGCAGACGCTATTAAAGAAGTTGGTAATCAAATTGGAGACATAGATGATGCTGTAAAAGGCAAGGCTAGAAAAGGTAGAAAAATAAAAAAATAAATGAAAAAAATTATAGCTTTATTACTTATACCGTATTTTTCAATGGCTCAACTAGATATATACGGTTGGGAAGTTCAAGAAGATAAAGCTATGCATTATTTGGCTGGTGTTGCTATAACTAGTATATCTCACGATTTAATTTTTGAGCATACTAAAAGTAAAGAAAAAGCTATAATGTATTCTATCGCTACTACTTTAGCTGTGGCAACTTTTAAAGAAGTTTTTATAGATAGAGGGCATGGTGATGGTCAAGATATAGCGGCTAGTATGTATGGCGCAATAACTGTAGGCGTCGCGATAGAGCTTGATGGTTTATTTAGAAAAAAAAGAAATAAAATAAAATGGAAAAAATAAGCAAACACGTAAGTTACCGTGAAGGTGTGTATAGCAGAACAGCGGAGAGACTTGGTTTGAAAAATGATCCTACTGATGAGCATTTAGCCAACATGAAGCTTATCGCAGAAAAAGTGTTTGAGCCTCTTAGAATAAACGTAGGTGGTCCTATAAAGATTAATTCTTTTTACCGTGGACCAGAATTAAATAAAGCTGTTGGTGGATCTTCAAAATCACAACATTGTCATGGTCAAGCAATTGATATTGATGATACTTTTGGTCATGCTACTAACGCTGAAATGTATAAGTGGATTAAAAAAAACTTAAACTTTGATCAGATGATATGGGAATTTGGTACGGATAAAAACCCTAATTGGGTACATATAAGCTACGTAAGTGAAGATAAAAACAGAAACAGATGTTTAAAAGCATATAAAGAAAATAACAAAACTAAATACATGATAATATGAGAACAAAAGGATGTGGCCCAAGAAATTTAGGAGCGCCAAAAGGATCACCATTTAAATTAGATCCTGTAACTATTATGAAAGTAGCTAGCATGGCAAAAGGGGCTAAAAAAGATAAAGATAGCGGTGGCGAAAAAGAAACTACTACTACTACCACTAAACCAGTAAACCCTAAAAATCTAGATGTAAAAGATCCTTTTGAAGGTGTGCCCTACAGAGGTACACCCTTAAAGTTTAAAGGTGCTAATTCTTCTAATTCATCTTGTTGGAAAGGATATAAAAAAGTAGGTACAAAACCTTCACCTACTAATCCAGGTGTAACTGTAAACGATTGCAAAAAACAATAACATGACTTGGTTAGCTAGACAGAGATCTTTACCTTGCCACACGTCACCTATTTTAGATAAAGAAGATAGAGAAGCAAGAAGAGCTAAAAGAAAGCAAGCTAGATCAGAGCGTAAAGAATTTAGAGAAGAAAGAAGAGCTGAAAGAAAATCTAGTAAAGAACCTAGAAAAACAACAAAAGGTAAAGGTAGAAACTTTAGAACAGTTGAAGAAGGTGCTGGTATGACTGCAAAAGGTGTTGCAAGTTATAAAGCTAAAAACCCAGGTAGTAATTTACAAACAGCTGTTACAGGTGATGTAAAGCCTGGTAGCAAAGCTGCTAAACGTAGAAAATCATTTTGCGCAAGATCAAAAGGTTGGACTGGTGAAAGAGGTAAAGCTGCTAGAGCTAGATGGAAGTGTTAAAAAAAAAAGGGGCTCTCGCCCCTTTCTTTAACTAACAAACTAACCATCACACGCAAGACAATCTTCGCTCATTGCTTGCTGTGCAATATCTCCACGTAGGACAGATTCTGTCCTTGTATAATATAAGGTTTTAACACCTTTTTTCCATGCTTCAAAATGAACTTTGTTAATCCACTTTGGTGTTGCTTCACTAGGGAAAGCTAAGTTTAAACTTACACTTTGATCTATATACTGCTGGCGGATACCAGCTTGCCTAACCAACTCTAACTGATTAAGCTCTTTAAAGGTTTTAAATACTTCTTTAGTATCTTCACTTAAACCTTTTATATCTTGTACCGAACCTCCGTCGGCTAAGATTTTATCCCATACTTCCTTTGTATTTAGTTTTTCTTTTTCGAGAATCTTTTCCAAAGTTGGG
>VMHT01139771.1_pt1 | contig 63630 bp, 53 predicted proteins | sample 4693611 | NCBI WGS metagenome assembly VMHT01 (sample SAMN12280063, study PRJNA550983) | marine metagenome | isolation source: seawater sampled from same location over 5 years 0.02-0.2 micron viral filtrate | place: USA: collected off the coast of southern California halfway between the port... ...
CATTTATACTATTTGCTATTTTATTTGCAGAGAATTGTTTACCAAATAGATTAAAGTTTTCTTTCAACTCTCTTTGTCCAAACATTATTGTATCAATAAATGCATCGACATGCTTATATGTGTAAGACTCCCCCGGTTTCTTTGCTGGTAGTTTAATACCTAGTTTGTTTGCTACACTACTTAAATATGCTACACCTGCAGGATTAACCTTTAATGTATCTCTATTTTTCATTATATCTCTAAACAACATAACCTGACCTACTACTTCAGACTTAGCGGCATAGTTATGTGCCATGTCTCTAAATGCATATATACTACTAGCTACATCTCTAGATACATCTGTTGCAGGTATATTATTTACATAGTATACAGGTACAGACTTTTCTAGTTCCCCGGTTCTTTCATTATATCTACCAAACTGAGTATCTGTATCTTGTACACTAAATGATTCTTTTAGTATGTCTTTAGTAGACGAGATAATACCTTGCTCTCTCATTCTATCAAACTCATTCTTTCTAACAGATGGCATTATGTATGAAAAGTCTTCCCAAGAATTTTTAGTCATCCTCTTACTACCTACCATCTTCTGTCCTTTCACAAACTCTTTAACTATAAAGTCGTAGTATCTTTTCTTTTTAGCATCGTTCTGTATAGCTGTGTATTTTGGATTAGTATACTTAGATGTTTTTGGTTTAATGAATGATCCCCTTGGTTGTCCTGTTACTGGATTTATATTAAAACTTCTTTTTTGTTTTAGTTTTTCTATTTGTGTATTCGCATCAGCTTCAAGGTCTGATCTACCGGCTTCCTTTGCCGCTATCTTATCTTTCTCAGCTTTTACTATTTGTCTGTTTATTTTAGCTAACTCTTCTTTATATGTAGGTACGGCTTCTGTGTTTTCTTTATGCCAAGCTGCTACCTCATTATAGTATTTTGTTTTATCTGCTGTCTTATTCCATTTTTTAACTGCTTCTTCAAACGAAGCTTTATCTTTATAATCTGCTCTTTGAGGTTTTTTATATTTTTTATTTAACTTTTTATACATAGCAGTTTCATCCTGTCTAAACTTATCTACTAGTAGTGGATTAACTAGTGATAAAACTTCTATTGGATCTATTTGATTACCCTCACTGTCATACTGTGGGACCTGTGTAGTTTCTAATATAGAATCATTTAGTCCTGCTACATCTGATTCGCTTAAACCTTCACTGAATAGATCATATTCTCTAGCTAAATCATATTTAAAATCAAGAGTCATTTCGTTCTTTTTGAACGTTGCTTCTTTTACAGACTTAGCAAACAATTGTATTGCAGGCTCTGATGAGTATATGATTGGATCAAACAGGTATGAGAATCCGCTCTTATCTCTGTGTGCTTGTGTTAAATCTTTTATTAATTTATCTCTTCCAGGTATTTGTCTGTTCTTAAAACTTTCTATAACTAAAGCTTTTGCCTCTTTATTAAACTTTTTATTGCTGTATAAAACACCTGGAGAAGATATATACTTCTTCAGTAAGTCTTGAAACTCATTTGTTTGTCTTACCTGACTAGAGAAACGACGCCAGTCTCCCGTCTGTTCTATGTTATCTATGATCTCTTGTATCTGCGGGTCAATTGCCTCATTGTGGAATCCAACAAGAACTTCTGCCATTACAGGTATAATCTCCTGCTCAAACTGTTGATCTAATCTTTTAGATTTATCTATAGTTTCTTTTATATCAGAAAGCATAATCCCAAATCTATCTTTAGATGTTATATTTCCTAGAGCTAGTTGATCCAACGCTACTTGTTCTAACTTTTGTATGGTATCTAAACTATCTAAGGTTTGTTTTATCTCATACATTCTATTCATGTTAGCAGCTGTCGCTCTTTCTTCTACAGATAGTGTCATTAAAGAATTAAACTCTGCTATTGCATTATTTACATTATCCTTATTAGCTGCTACGAACATAAAGAAGTCTTCTACTTTATTAATGTTTGCTACTGCAATTTTTAATCTTCGTAATCTATTTTCTCTACGCTCTATTTGATCTTCAGGTAGATTCTGCACATCGCGCAGTTCTGACTCTACAATAACTTTAGCATTAACTGCTAACTCCATCAATTCTTTTTGCGCATTTTCTTTTGTAGTATATGTGTTTGCACGGAGCTCTGTTTCTTCTGCTGGTGTTTCTTCTTTTATTACACCTTCTGATTTAGCTTGAGTCTTTCTAGTAAACTCATCTTTCTCAAAGTTATTTTTAAAGTTAAACTCAGAGTCTTGTGCTTTTACTTCTGATGCATTGTTTAGTATATTAGGGCTAATGGTTACTTTGTATATGTTTGTAGGCTGTCCAGTTTCAGGTCCATACTTTTGTGTTGTCTCAAATGAAAAGTTTAGAAGACCAGGGTATCTTTGGTTAACAAGTCTTAGTTCTTTCAGCTGTTCTTGTGTTGCAAACATCTCAGGCTTACCTTGGAACTGCGTTAAGACTTTACTATCTTTTAGTATGTCAACTATCTTTTGAGCGTTTCTTGACCCTGTCGCAGAGTTATCAATATAGTCTGCAACTTTAGACATCATTACATGCTCTTTACCATTTACTATTATTATACAATTATTCGCCATTATATTCTACATATTTTTTGTATCTCTACAACATCCTCTTTAGCATCTGCTATTTTCTTTGTAAGCCTCTGCTCTATCACATTTGTAGATGGCAGGCCTGTTACTGTATTAGGCTCTCTTTTCATAGAACTATTTTCAGATGCGTTACCTACCTCATTTACTTTGCCCGGAACTCCTTTCTGCTGCAGTTTCATATACTGCCCTTCTCCTACTCTTACATATATTTCAGACTTACCTTCAGGGCTAGATGTAAAATATGCAACCCATCCCTTATTCTTACCTTTATATGCATTAGGCGCTGCTCCCTGAGCTAAAGTTATTACACCGTTGTTGTCAGGCTTTATTAGTTTTGGTCTAACTCTAGGTAGTAAAGATTTACCGCCCGGCCTAGACGTTCCAAAGTTACGAATAAAATCGTGAACAAAGTCATTAAAGAACAATGCGTCGTGAGAATTGTTTTGTATTCTAGAGAAGAATTGTACAGGACTTTCTAGTGCAGGGTTTAACATACTAGTAGTAAATACCTCAGCTGGTATCATATCTATATATGTACCTCTACCCGGTTGGAATCCTTTTGTCATTAACTGATTAGCTATTAAATCTTTAGCAAATGCTGAAACTTCAAGATCAGAACTATCTAACATCTCTTTAAATCCTTGAGTCATTTTATTTTTCTCTAATGTTCCTGCATCAAAGCTAGTATCTAGCTGTACTGTAAACACTGGTATACCTTTGTCATTATTAGAGTCTGCTTGTTGCAAGTTTTCAAAGAATAGATTACCTTTTAGTTTACCGCCTTCTTGAAGTCTTCTAAGTCTTATACCTATATTGTTTCCAGGATCTGTATACAACCTTTCAAAGTTACTTTTAGACATTAGTGGTGCTAGCGGACTGTCCGTATGGGCCATCATCTTTAAGAACAACGTTTTGTCTACTAATTTATTTGTAGCTGCGTCAAAAGATGTTGCACCTATCTGTTGTTTTAATAATCTTTTAAATACATTGAATGCTAGATTATTATTTATAAAGCCTGCGTCTTGTGCTGCATTCATCACAGTATCAAATATACCACGGTATGCAACTTCCATAGGAGAAACTTCATTTATACTATTTTGCATTTCAGTAATGAACTCTTCTGCACCTTGTACTAGCTGTATGTCTTCATCACTCAAGTACTCAGCTTCTGTATCAAGCCAGCCTCGCAATGCTGACATCTCGTTAACGTTACTTAAGTTATCAGGTGTAATTACCTTGAATGCTTTTACTACAGATCTACCAGCTCTATGAAATAGTGCAAAGTTGTTTAGCATTTTTACTTGATTATCAACTTCCTTACTAGCTAACTCTTCTACAGACATATCAACAACACTGTCACTAGCCTTTCCTTTTATTACTCCATACTTTGTAACCAACCCGTCATATTGTTCTCTAACTTCATTGATAGCCATGAACAGCTGGCCTGGATTGTATCCTTTATTTCTTGCTACTTGTATAGCTTCTACTATAGCAGGTTGTGTTAGAAAGTCTATTACTTGTTCTACAGGTATACCAGTACTTAGCATCATTCCTGATACAGGTACAGTAAACTCATTATCATTTATGTCTATTTGTATAGGCTTCTTAGCGGCGTCTACTGCAGCTGATAGATAGTTAGATATAGTAGAACTGTTAAACTTTTCAGAGTTGTATTCATTCTTTTTACCTAGCTCTGCAAATACTACTCCATCTATGATTGGAGCAAAGTCTTCGTTTATTTTAAGACTTCCTTGTTGCGCAATATTGTGTCCTGCAAGTATGTTAGCCCAAGAACCTCTAAGCCTTATACCCGCTTTGTTACGCATCTCCATATCTATTTCTGCTAGTGGATCATTATAGTCTACCATAATAGTACTATCACCACGCTTCTCCATAGCCTTATTAGTTAGCCTATTTCCGTCTAGTGGATCTAAGACTTGACTTAAGTGTTCAGGAGCTGTAAGTGCTTGGAACATTATATCAAATATTCTCTGCTCTCTTTGCGATCTTTTATCTTGGCCATCTTCTTTTTGGATGACAATCATTTTATCAATATCAAAGTCACTACCCATCTGTGTTGTTACACCTCCAGGTACTATAATTCCTTTTGCATGTGACTCAGGTAAGAAGCGTACTACTTTTATTGGTAGCATAGAGTTTTTACCTTGGTTAGGTATACGGTATCCTATAACAGTTAATCTTGGATCGTTGTTTGTTATTAAGTCTTCTATGTTTTCATTTTCTGCTATACCTAAATCACTACGACGCATCATTACTTCTGCAGGCGATGTACCATCATACATCTTCAACTCACTGCTTTCTATATGACCACCTACTTCTGCTATCTGTACAAGCTCTTTACCTTTTTGCTGTTGTTTAAATATACCGTTATTAAATAAGCTAAAGTATATCTGTTCAAACTTAGCTTGGAAGTTAGGAAATGCTAGCGGTATAGCAAATCTATAATCAAACTGTCCGTTTGGTACAATGTTTAGTGCACCTAAATAAGAATCAGGCAATCCTTTTTCACGTATCTGTGATAGTAATCTTTCTTTTAGCTTTTGTAAGTGATCTAACTTTGCATCCCTTTTAGCTTCTACACTCTTAGCATTACGTAAAGCGGTAAGACCTAACTCATCTTCTATCTTTTTTGTATCTTCTTTTACATTTTCAGCTACTAGGTTTTGGAACTCTAGGTTTAGATTAGGATCTAACAACCAATCACCTATTATGTTTTTACGTATCTGCCTTGAAAATGTAATCTTATCTTTTTTAACTACTGGTATTATTTGTGGCAGTCTTAGCTTTGTAGAGTCTAGTACAAATGTATTTAAGTTATCTAGGTTATCTATATATACATCTCTAACATCTTTACGAGCTCCCTTGTTTGCATTCTCTTCGTGTATTACATGAATCTCTTGCTTTTGCATGACTCTACGTAATTTTTCTAGTACCGGGTACTCTGCAGATAGTTCCTTAGTAACAGTTACATAGGAGTTTTTATCCATGTGTAGAACTGGTTTATTATCTCTAACTTTTAACTCTTCGTGATAAGGCTTTATTGGTTTGATAACTACAGGAACTCCCGCATTGTCTACATACTTACCTGCATTTGGATTAGTTGGGTCTATGCTAGTTTCATTTAGATATGCTTGTTCATCTCTAGATCCCCACTCTCCTAATCCTTGTTGTATCCCACGGTACATATCTATAGATATAAATGACTGCGCATCTGTTTTTACTACATCTCTGTATTGTTCAGATATTCTTTCAGCCTCATCTCTTGATACACCAGCTTCCATCATGTTAGTAAACATTTTATCAGCGACTGTGTTTGCTACAGCTGAATCCTGAAATCCTAGTTCTTTTATAGTAGCTGTTTTGTATGTACGCATCATACCATATCCCGGATCACTTAATGTCCCTTGTAAGGCTAGCTTTCTACCAGGTGTATTTACTAACCCCATACGTTTGTAGAAGTCTGCACCATCTTTTGCAAAGGTCATACCGCCACGTAATAGTTTATTTACTTCTATTCTACCAAAGAAATCATTGAAGACAAAGTCTTTTACAAAGTTTTTATTATTTCTTATAGATATATGTAAATCAGCAGGGTTTATTTCTAGTCTCTCTATCTCACTTTTTACTCTTTCTTCATATCCTTCAAGTTTAGTTTCAACATCATCAACTAATCTTTCTAGTATTTCATCTACTTTCTGCATCTCAGCTGCTCCAGCATTTTGATCTAAGAAGACATCTGCTCTTTGTATTAGGTCTACATTACCATCTACTGTTTGTGAATAGTCTAGTCCTGCAATCTGTGGCATAGTAAACACTGATCCAGTTTCACCGTTAGTAAAAGGATTAGTTCCTTTTGCAAAGTGATAACCTTCAATAAGTTGACTTATATCTCCGCCCGGTTTTGCAACTAGTGCTTTTGCTATGTCTCTTCTAGCCTGTAGCATAGTTACTATATCCTGTACTATGATACCTTTTATTGCTTCTCTTTTAGTTAGACTAACTCCTAGTCTGTTGTAGTACTCAAACCTTGGTATAGTAATAAAGTCCATACGTTTACGGTCTGCTTGTGTAGGTAGTGTAAGTTTAAAATATGTAGGTGTATTTTTACTTTTTGCTCCATTGTTTGCAAACGCATTTAATCTAACTATTAAAGAACCTTTTTCACTTTGTCCTTCGTAGTCTATACCAATTCCATAATCATTTACACCTTTAGAAGAATCTAATATTTGTGTATTTAAAGCTGCTCTTACATCTTCATTTTTATCACCGGATAAAACAGTTAGTAAAGGTGATTGATGTTTAATATCAAACCCTGGAGATAATAATGGAGTTTGAACAAAGGTATCAAACATAGGTTGGAAGTTATTCTTTATCTGAACTACAGTCTCATCTAGTATAGTAGGCTGATTAATTGGGTAGTATACTTTACCCGCACCACTTAAGAATGATTCAGCTGGATTGTTTACAAAGAATGGAGTAATAGCTGCCCACTCTTTTACTACATCTAACGTTCCGCCTTCCTTATCTGATCCGTATATATATCTATCTTCTTTTACTGCATTTACTAATCTACCTAATCCTTTCTTGGGTCTGAATACTTCTTTTCTAAACAGGTCCATACCAGCTGCGCCATCAACATCTCCTTTTACAAAGTATTCGTTTAATTTATCTGTAGATTCTTGAAGTGTATTTCCATATTGTATGCCTAAGTTCCATAGCACTGTAGATAAATTTTCTACATCTACAGGCTGTAATTCTTTTGTAGATAGTTTAAGGTCTTTTATTTTATCATATGCAGATGATATAGCTTTACGTTTACTTTCTACTACTTCTAATGTACCGTCTTCATTAGTTTTATATAAGGCTCTTGGATTAGGCATGTCTGATTCTATAGATTGTCTCTTCCAGAAGTTTAAAGCTTTTGCTTTTATACTGCCTTGGTCAGAGTCAAACATTTTTACATCTATAGCTTCTCCTATCTTTTGTCCGTCTGGTGATGGAATATCTCTTTTGTCTGTTCTAAACTGTAAAAACTTTTTGTAAGAGTTAGCAAAGTTTGCATAGAACGCCGCCTCTTCTTGAGCGCTTAAGCTTTCTAGTTTTTTTACTACTGGTATAAGTGTTGGATTGTATTTTGCTTTTGTTCTCAGCTGGGCCATCATGCTAGGGAAGTCTGACTGGTCTACAGTAGCTTCATTTATCTCTGAGTATATTTCATCTAATGGTATAGCTGTATTGTATCCCAATACATTAGGTTCATCTGCTCGTATATCTGTTAAGAATGCTTTTACACCACTTGATAGTTTATTTTTTGTAGATTCTTGTAATCTAGATATATCGTGTATACGAATAGGTGTATCATCTTCATCCACTATCTCTACGGTATCATCTTTTACTTTCATACCGTACGCTTCTAGCCCTTCTTGTACAGAACTTCTAAATCCTTTTATTGTAACATTCCCAAGCTTGTCCGTAACATCTTGCCAATTAAGATATACGTTTAGCATGATATAGCCTTTCTCATTAATTGTAATACCACTATCAGCTAATTCAGCATCAACCCCAGCAGCATCTTGGATCTCTCTGCTTTTTATTTTCTTAGCTATAGCTATTACTTTGTCCCTATCTTCTTTAATAGGAACTCCTTTACTATTTCTTCTTAGACCATCAAAACCTTCAGCTAAAGCTCTTTCTGCTAGAAGGCCTTTTACTTTTCCCTTCTTATCTCCAAACCACTTTTTTACATTATTAATATTTTTAAAGTATGTAGGGTTATTATTACGAAAGTCATTAAAAAAACTAATCACAGTATCAACTAGTACTCTTTCCTTTTCATAGCTTAGGTTACTAGCTGTTTGTGTTGTAGCAAAAGTTAGAGGCTGTCCTTTAGAATTAGTAAGTATCTTTTCTGTACCATTAGGTCTTATCACATAGTAGTAGCCATTACCAAATCCAAGTTTAGGTTCACCATTTTCATCTGTTATAAGTGTTGCAGGATTCTTTGCTTTTGGGTCATTCTCAAAGTCCATGCCGTAGTCATCCTTAAATTCTTTTGTATACATGTTTCTGTATACATACTCAGCAACTGCAGGATCTCCGGTAGCATTTAATAATCTGTCAAATAATAAAGAGGACTCTCCGCCTGGGGTTTCTATACCTACAACATTATTATCATTATCTCTTTTAAGTTTACAAGCCATATCTATTTTTATTTACAATCCTGATCAAAGTCGTTTCTGTTTAAATCTGCCGCAAAAGGACTGCCCATTTCGTTTGCGAAGTTTTTAAGGTCAGATAGACTCGGAGCTTTAGAAGAAGCAAAGGTAGTATTTTCTGAGATTTGCTCAACAGTTGTTCCTTTTAGATTTCCTTTACTAAATGTTATTACTGGGTTGTGGAAGTATCCTACAGAAGTTCTTACTACATCAGTTGTTAGTATAGAGTTGTATCCTAACCCTTCTGATCTACCTACATTTCCTAACTCTTGCGCAGAGAATAGATAGCCTGTGTAGCTATCATAAGTATTGTTTGGATTTACAGGACTAGTATATGCACCTTCTCTACTAGCTCTGTCTAAATCTACATTGTATTTTTTTCTATCTAAGAAATCTGCAAAGTCTTTCTTAAAATTATCTTTTATCTTATCGTAGTCCTTACTTTCTGCTTTTGTAACTTGGAAGTCTCCATTTTGAACATCAACAAAGCTAAACTTAAATGGTTTATCTTGTAAAGCATTTTGTAATTGAACGTCATTAAGTCTTATTAAACGCCCTGCTTGTGGACTATTATATACCATATAGTTTTGACCACTACCAAATTGTCCAAACTCTAAGTAATTTGGATCTGAGTATGCAACCGCTCTTCTACTTTCATCACTGTTAGCTACAATCTCTCTTGCAAGATCAAAGTTCTTTTGTTTTAATGCTTCACCTACAGCTGCTACTGCATCTCTAGTAAGATTAGCTGTGCTACCCATAGAAACATTGTCTGTTCCTTCAGGGTTTTGATTAGCTGGTATTAAGAAACCTACCTGTCCTGGCGCTGTTCTGCCTGGTGTACGCATAGTAAGGTCTGACCCGGATGGTCCAATGAATTCTACTACACCATCTGTTACAACTGTACCTACTAACTGTGGTGCGCCACCAAACGTTTCACGCGGGTCATAAAAATACTTTTGACCATCTGCAGTTCTTGCATTGTTAAAGTTTGGAGATGTGATACTAGCTACTTGTGTAGTAACTCTTTCTCCTGCCTGAAGTTTACGAACTATATCCGCTCTGTCTTGTCCTTCACCTCTTTGTAGTTTACCAACTATCTGATCTCCTACTTTAAAGTATACAGGCATATCAGCTACACTACCATCAGGGAAGTTTTCTTTGTAATAATCATTCTCTATAATTTGGAACTCTACTTCTACGCCTGGCTGTATCTGTATTAGAGCTTCTCTATCCATCTTAATTATCTGTCCGTCTACAGTGTCAGGCGCATTTACTGCAGGACTACCTGCGGGACTTACCTCTATTTGCGATCTATTTGTTGCAGGATCTTTTATAGCTCTATCTGACATTGCAGCTTTTGTTTCTATATTATCTCCTTGCGTAGGTACTGCTGCAGGTGTTTGAGATGTTGTCAGACTAGTTTGTTGTGTTGGTTCACCTAAAGAGGCTTTCAATAAAGAAACAATATCCTCATTACCTAAATATACTCCATCATTACCAAACTTAGCTTTGTTAAGCCTTTCCATAGTATCCATGTTGATATTCATGTTTGGAATACCAACTTGATTATTTCCTAAATCTAATAGTCTAGAAACTACACTTCCATCAGAAGCTGAAACTTTATCTATAACTCCATACTGATAGGTAGTTCTTACAGCCTTTCCTTTTTCATAATAAACAATAGACTCGTTTATTTTTTTACCTAAATAATCTTCTATAACTTTTGGATCATCGCTTCTTAGTATTTTACTGATCTCTTCTCTGTCGTATTCTTTTAAAACATCTTTACTTTCTTCTATAGATTCATTTTCTCTAACTTGTAGTGGTACAGCTGTAGGTCTTTGTTGTTGTAAACTCTCACCAAATGTGGGCCCTTCTGCTGGAGGCATTGGAGGTGCTTCCATTCCAGGTCCTTCAAGTCCTAACTGTTCTGCTTCTTTCGCTGATATAAACCCAGTTCTAGGGCCACCTTGCTTACCGCTTGATGTAGGCTTAGCTGCTTCTTGAGATCTTTTGTTATTCTCTACAGATTTTTCTATTGCCTTTTCACTCTTGCCTACAGGTTCTACAGTGTCTTCTTTTTTAACTTGCTTATCTCTAATTTGTTGCTGTCTTTCAGCCTTGGTTTCTAACTGTTTTTCAGATTTTTTAGTAACAACCTCACCCTCTCCAGTAACTATATTTTCAACTATTTGTTCATTAGTTAAAGTGTTGTCTTTTTTATAAGTTTCGGTTAAATATCTGTTTTCAGGCTTAGTGTCAGTTCCTTTAAAATAAGAAACTTCTCTTGAGCCATCAGGATTAGTTCTTACCCTAATGCTTACAGATTCACCATCATCGTCTTTAGTTTCATAAACCTCTTCTTTCCCTTGTTTTTCAGTGTTTACAACAGTCCCCTCTTCTCTAGCGCTTTCTGTATTATCTCCAACTTCTCTTGGAGTGTCTTGTTCCTGAGTTTCTCCCTCAGTGCTTTCGGTAGTTTGTCCTCCATACTCTGGAAGTCCAGTTTCGTTTTCATTTGTAATTCCTTTTAGTTTATTTTCTTCTAGTGCTATCTGCGCTTCTGCATTTAGTAGGTCCTTACGCTTTTGTTTTAATTTTTGTTGCGCTTGATTACGTGCTGCAGATGCGGCCTTGAAAGAGTCAAAGTCATCATTGCTCTTATACTCTTGCATAGACTGGTCTAGAGTTTCAATAGCTCTCTCTAGCTCTGTTATTTCATTTTGTACTATAGCTTTATACTCTTTAGACTCTTCTATAGCTTCCATAGCTTTACCTTCTATTCTAACACGCTCCATTTCAGATACGCCTATAGCTTGTCCTCTAAGTTTTAATACGCCTTTACGTGCACGGATCTTTGCTCTAAGAGAGTTTATTTCTCTTTTTCTTTCGCGCATCTCAGGCTCATTATTTATATCCTTTTTAGTAGCTCCTTCAGATATAAAGAAGTACCTAAGATTATCATAGTCTGTTTCTAGTTGGTCTAATATTTTATCTAGTTCGTATATCTCTGAGCGTAAAGAGTCATTTGTTTTTTGTCCGTGTTTACCACCAAAAGCTAATCTTTTTATTCTTTCTTTTGCAGCCTTTTCTCTAGCTGCAGCTGCCTCTCTATCTAATGTTGGCTGGCCTTCCATCTTAAGAGCTTCAGACATGTAGATAGCATATGCTAGTGTATCAGCCTGCTGTCTAATAAAACGTCTTCTGTTACCATTTGCATCCTCTAGCTCTACGTACTTTATCTTCTTAGATCTTTCTGTACGCTTTACAGCATCATTTGGATTGGCCTCTTTATTGTAGTATGTAGTACCATCTATTTGGAATGTTCTACCATCTTCACTTATAACTTGTATGCCGCCTAGATTGTCAGGGTCAAATGCTTCTTGTCCTTCTCCTGTAGCATCTTCTTGATCTGCGATCTTGTTCTCTTGTTGCTCACCTTCCTTTACATCAAGTCTTCCTTGTTTCTTCAAGTCTAACTGTCTCTCTAACTCACTGATAGCCGAGCTTAGTCCTGCACGTTGTATTGGAGTAAGTTTAGTTTTATCTATCTTCTTAAGATTCTCAATCTTTTTTTCAATAGTTTCACCCGCAGTTGTTAGATACTTTTGATGCTCTCCTCTTTCTTTTGCTTTAAACTCATTTTCTTTTGCTAAAGCTTTTTGTTTTAAGCTTGGAGGTAGATCCGGATCTTCTAGTATTTTCTTTATGTCTTCAGAGGATTCTGCTTTATCAAAGTTTTCATTAAATGCTTTTGTCTGCTCTCGTAATAGTGTAGCATCTTGTTCTACTTTAAGGTTTCTTTGGAATGTTGCTTGTGCGTATGGGTCAGATGCTAGTTTATTATATCTATCTAATGCTGTAAATGTGTCTTCAGAAAGAGCAACATAGTCTTGAGCTTGTTTTTTAAATTGTTCAGCTGCAATTGGATCTATTTTAGACAATTCATTATATGCTTTATCTAAATTTGAAACCATGTCTAAATAGTTTTTTCTAGCATTAAAATCTTTAGCATCAATTTCTCCGGGTTCTGTTTGGAATATAGAAAAGTCGTTAAGAATTTTATCTATATCTAAGACATCTCTACTTACAGCACTTATACCAGCTAAAGAGTTTGCAATGATCTCTGACATAGTATCCTGTATACTTGCCATTCTATTGGTTCTATCTTTAACTTCTGCTCCTTTAAGTATTAATTGGTTTCTTAGATCTGCACGTTCTCTATAAGTTTGATCTTCTGCTTTACGAGCTTCTTCACTCATCAGTGATCTAGGCAATCCTCTAGTTTTATCAGGTAATGCAAACCTATCGTTTACATTTTTGTATACCTGCTCTAGATTATCAATCTTATTATTTATATCAGATAGCATTTCTGATTTACTCTGACCAGTTATTTGCTCTAGTGTTTTTGTTTCTCCTTTCTCATTAACTAGGGATATACCCATAGCCTCTGCAAACTCAGTATCACTTAAGTTACCAAAGTCATTCATTTTCTGTCTGTAAACATCATAACCTCCCATCTCTAAAGCTTGGAGTGCGTTGTATGATATTAGTTTGAACTGCTCATCTTTGTATGTTTTTATATCTCCTCTCTCTTTAGCAGCTTGCATACGTTTAAGAACTTCGCTACTAGCATTAGCGTATCCTAATCTTTCTGTAGTGCCATCAAAGAACCCGGTATTTATAGCATCAGCAAGTATTTGTGCATTCTTTTTTCTTTTTGAGTGGTCTTTACCTACAATAGATTGTCCTCCACCCATGATACCTCCAGTTAGTAAACCAACAAACATTGATTCTAAACCTTCTTGTGTGCCAAATGTTTTAGATAAAGCATCATTTAGCGCTTTACCCATATCTCCATAGCCGTTATTCTTTAGTTTATCTGTGTGATAGCTGTGTGCAAATTCCCCAGACGCAAACTGAAAACCTTCTTGGAATGCTTCTTCTACGCCATTCATTGCAATAGGCTTCATTCTATTCATCACCCCTTGCCACATAGTTTCATTAGCAAACTTAGATGCAGCTTTTCTTGAAGTAGCGTCTAACACTACATCACCAGTTGCTTTTGTAGCAGCATTAAATCCTGCTACTTGTTTACCAAACATCATTAAGTTAGTACCAGCAAGAACCGGTAGTTGTAATGCAAAGTTTGTATTTGCTGCAGCATAAGATACATCTTCAAATTGAGCTTTTATATCTGCAGGAATTTGACTCTCATTATCTAATAAGTTCTCTTGCATGTATCCATCTAGCAGTGTTTGATATGTATTTTTTTGACTTTCTCTTGCTTCTACAGATGCTTCAGCTAATGACATCATTAAACCTGCCTCAAGGACCTGAGCAGCACGCACGGTTCTGTTTAATGTACTAGCACTTTTTGCTAGTTTAGTACCTAGCTTTGTACCATTGACTATAGCTTTAGTTGTATTATAAAGAGCTGTTCCTTTTGCTGCCCCTCCCACACCTTTTGTTAGCAGGCCTATAGGTCCTAGTCCACCTGTTAGGTACATAGTTGCTATAGAACCTAAAGAATATCCTAATCCATTTGCTACAGTATCAGCCCAGAAGTTTGCAGTTCCTAGCTTTTGGAACGTGCTCATCTTCTGCTCCTCTCTTGTAAGATAGTTAGGCATGTTCTCACGCATCCACTCATTAGTCTTATCTACGCTTCTACCTATAGCATTATCGTAATAAGCGCCTCCACTAAACAATTCTCCTATTCCAAATATAACTCCTAGTGTGTTCTCTGCAACAGCTCCTATAGTAGTAACACCTGCTTTAGCTAAACCTCTACCCCACTGCTCAGCTGTAGATTGATTACGAGCTCTTATCTCTTCCCAATCTAACTCTTGTCCTAGTGGTACATTATAGTCTGTAAACTTAGTTATACTATCCTTTTTACGATTAGCATACATACCAGATGTAATACCAGTACCAATCATCTGTCTTCCTATTTCACCACCACCAAGTGTGACAGTTGGCCTTACAGCCTTTAAAGGCTCGTTAAGGAATGGGTGCATTTTTACAGGCTTGTCATCTGTAGATGTAGTAGTGTCCTGTGTAGGACCACTACCGTCTAAAGGCTCTCCTAAAAACGGATGTATTTTAACTTCTTCTGCCATATATTAATTTGTCATTAGTCTAAATGATTGACCTCTTTCGTTTGATAGTCTAATTATTTGTTCTAACTCAGGGTCGTTAGGAGTCATTGTGTTTATTAAACCTTTGTTAACATCGTACAATCCTACACTTACAACATCTCCTCCGTCATTAAAGTTGTATTGTAAATGTCCTGCGTATTGACCATTAGAGTTGTAAAAACCTACATTAGCATCATCTAGTCCTGCAACAGCTGCTCTACCATATGTCATAGCTATCTTGTACATAGGATCATTAAAGTATTGATCCATACCACTAGCTTCAAAATTAGATGTAGGTACTTTAACTATAATGTTTTCTCCCGTTTTTGGATCTACTGCATCTAGTTGCATTGATACTGTAGGTTCTCCTAAATAAGGCTGCTTATCAAAAGTAACTTGTGTAACTTTTAGCTGAGTGTTTGCAGGAAGATCATAATCTTCTATAAGACTAGCAACACTTCCTGTACCATCTTGTTTCAATCCTCCGTAGAATATTCTAAAGTTAGGATTAAGAGGTCGTTTTTCAAAAGTAGACTTAACTGCTTTTGTATTAGTTTGAGCCATTGCATCTGTCTCGCCTGGGAAGTTAGTAGAAGTAGTTCCTGCAACTAGTATCTTACTATTCTTTTCAAGATAAGCATTTACTTTATCTAAACTTGGATTCATATCTGAAGTAAATTTAGCAACAAGGTTTCCACCTAACTGATTAATCTGCTGTTGAGCTAATCTTACGTCTCCTATTTTAGCTTCTAGTGCTGCAGAAGTTCCTCTACCTCCTTGAAGTTCTTTACTATAATTACCTAAATCAGCAATTCTAGCTGCAACTTGCTCGTCAGTTGCATTAGGCATATTAAGTATATCTTTAGCATTACTAATAAATTCTTGGCCAGTTACATCACCATATGTGTTTTTCTTAACATTTTCTACACCCTTAATATATCCAGTTTTTTCATATGCTTCTCTGAGCCTTTCTTCTTGTAAAAATATTTCTGCCCTTGCATTTTCTATTTTATTTTGGTAAGACTTTAACACTCCTTGCATTTGTTCAGGCACTCTACCATTCATTATATCTTCTGCACTTATTATAGCATCTGGTCCTATCAACTCATTTTTCCTAGCATACCTAGTAGCCTCGTCAGCTACTACTATCTCAGTTCCTTGATATGTTTCAATATAACCATTAACATCTTCAAGGCTTACTCCGCCTGGATTTTGAAGTTCTGTTACTCCTGTGTCAAAAGCCACAGCAGGAACATACTTATCTAAGGCAGACTTAAGTCCTACTAAATATTTCTGATCGTAGTCTTGTATGTACTCAGTAAATATATTTTCGTATGCAAACTTAGTAATTGCAGTTTGTTGTTGTTGACCTATTATACCTGAAAGAGTTTCATCTTTTAGATATTTTTGACGGGCTTGTATTTGTTCCGCCTCAGATTCTAACCCTGCTCCGCTAAGAAGCTTGGTTTCTTTCTGTATCTTTTCATCTATCTGCGCAGCTAGCTTATCATTACCATCTGCAATTGCTTTATCTCTTAAACCTACTAATCCATTACTATCAGGATCATTTTCATCTCCATATAAACTAGCAGTTAAACGTTGTCTAATCTGTTCATCTGTAATATCAAAAGTTGTAAGATCTGTTTGCTGTGCTACTGATGCAGCTACACCCGGTCTAGACATTACTTCATTAAATACAGTATTCACTTGATCAGCTGTAACTGTTTTATATGAATTTCCTACTTTAATAGTATACATTGCGTCAGGACCTTGTCCTACTGTTTGCACAATTTGACCTCCCTCTTTAGCTGCAAAGTCGTCCATAGCTTCAGACATTAGCGCTTGTATATCAACGTCTTTTACAAAGTTATAGCCACTGAAGTAGCTACCATCATCAATACTACCGTCTTCACTTCTCTGTAATCCTGAGTATCCAAAGTTAGATTTAGCAATAGCTTTATTATAAGTCAATGCATTTATATCTCCTTTATCATATGCATCTTTTACTCTTTTTTGATATGCTTGATACATCTCATAGTTCTGTTTTATAGGCTGATACCCTTTATCGAACTCTCTAGCACTTTTAGACACATCCATCATCATAGTTTCATAATCACCACGTGCAGATCTGTCTTGCAGCTGCTGTCTAGTTTCCTGCTCAAGTTGCATCTTAAGAGCCTGATCTCCTTCAAAGTCTGCGGCTTGCATTTGATCTACTGCACCTGCTATAGCATCATCAGCATTGAATGCTTGTTGAAACTTTTGTCTCTGTAGTGTATTTATTTGTACAGATCCTGGATCTTTATAAACACTAACATATGGTCTTAAGTTATATCTACTCATCTTTTTTATCTTCTTTAGTTACTTGAGCCTCACCAAAACGTTTGTTAAATAACTCAGCTATATCAGCATTTGTATATGGTTGACCTGTTCTAGGATTAACTTGATTCTTCAAGAAGTTTCTTAATCTATCTCTTTCATAAATACCCATATCACCAGTAGCTCTTGCTAATCTTTCAGTAGCTTTGTATGACAGTAGATCACCAGCTAATCCTGCAGTTCTTTCTGTGAATGCATCTATAGCTTCTAATCTTCTATTCTCATTAGCAGCTAACTGTGCCTCTCTTAGCCCTGTATTAATTTGATCTGCCTGCATTGCATTAGCAACATTTCTAACATTAGTTTGTTGTGCCATCTGTGCTTCTTGATTTGCAATCTGAGTGTTTACTCTAGACTCTTGTGCAGCAATCTTTAGATCACCTTCTTGTTTACGTCTGTATGCAGACATCTTAGCAATGATACCAGCTGGTCCAATACCGCTAGTTTCAATAAATCTATTCATAGCTCTGCTATCCGCAGCATTAGCAGCACGTTCAGTGTTGTAGCTTACTCTATCTAATGTAGGAGCTTTAATTCTACCAGGCGCGCCCATCTGCTCTGCTACTCTATCTTTCTTAAAGAATGCATATGCAGGTGCAATAAGTTGTGCAACCCCCGCACCTATAGCTAAACCAGGAACATCTCTACGTAATCTCTTTAAAGCTTTTTTCTCTAAGTCTGTTAAGTCCGCTCCTGAGTTTGCTTTGTCTACCACACTCTTGTCTTCTTCTGAAAGTGAGTTATAGTCAAACTCTTCTGGGCCCATTGTCATATTTGCATCTTCAATGCCCTCCATTCTAAACTCTTCATTGTTAGTTACTATAGGAACATTAAATAAAGCGCTATCTGGATCTATAGCATCTGGAACACCATCACCATCAGCATCGGGATAACCTGTTTGTGTAGTATTCTTAGTAGTATTAGCGGGTTGTTTTTTATTATTCTTTTCAGTGTTATTAGTAGCAGACTTAGACTTATTATTAGTAGTCTTTTCTACTGGAATAAAACTATTTGTAGCAGCATCAAAAACTAACTTTCCTGACATAATATCTTTACGTTGCTGTAACTGCTTATTAAGTTCATCCTCAGATATAAGCTGATTTTCAAAAGGAGCAGGTCCCCGCTGTATTAATGTATTATCTTGAGGAACTATAGAAGTCACGTCAAAAGTTGAATTATATGGTGCTGTTACAAAAGGAGATTGAGTTGCAATACCTCCACCTTGATAGTAACCACCAGCGCCTAACTTAACAGTATTAGGATTTCTACCTGCTTTCTTTTCTTGTAGCTTGGCTAGAGCATCAACATCTTTTTGACTTCCACCATTCTTTAGTATCTCTTTATGTCTCTGTGCAAATGACTTACCTCCCATCTTTAAGTGTTGTGAGAAAAAGTAATCTCTTTTACCACCTTTCTTCATAGTTACTTGATCCATCGTTTCGTTACCTTCTACTTCTGTCATAGGGTCTACCATGATACCGCCTTGTGCATGACTTTTACCTTTGAACTCTATAGCATCAGATCCTGGTATAGGTTTAGCTACACCACCTGGCAGTTTTACACCACCCATTTGTTTCTTATTAAGAAGAGATGCAAAACCTCCTGGAGGTAGTGGTTGATATTGTTTAGTTGGAACGTTAGGCGTAACATTAGACATTAGTTGTGGAATTATTGGGGGTTGAACTCCAGTTGTTTCTGAAGCAAATGTTTGATTCATATCTGCAGAAGGTTGGAAATTACCAGCAGGATTTACAATGTTTGCAGCTTGTAACATATTTGCTGTTGCTTTAACTTTCTTTCCTTTTACTATAGCCTTCTGAGCTAAATTTGCTCCTGCCTTTACTGCTTTAGGAGCTGATATTGTATCACCTATAACTGGTATAGCTGAAACTAAATTAAGTCCCGTGTTCAGTGCATGTTTTTTAGCCGCATCTGTATCTCCTGTTACACCAGAATAAATTCCTCTACCTGCAGAAATAACAGTATTAGCTATATCTGCAAAAGGTCCTACAGGTCCTGCTAATCCAGCTAGTGTTAATCCGTCTTGCAATGTATCTAACTTCTGACTAAATCCTCCACTCTGTCTTAGATCAGCACCAAAGTCAAAACCTGAATATTCTTTAGACTTGAGTGCTTCTAGTTTTTGTTTAGATGCAATCCTTTGTACTTCTTCTTTTTTCTTTTCCTCAGCTTTTGCTTCTTCTTTTCTAGCCTTACCTCTTGTTATAAGGCCTTTACCTAAACCATATATAGCTCCACCTATAACACCAGCCGCCGTACCTACAGGACCTAACGTAGATCCCATTAATGCTGCAGTTGACATAGCTGCACCAATACCTGTACCTACACCTGATAGTCCAGATCCTATAGACTCTCCTACGTTCATTGTAGTAGCATCTTGGTCATCTGATGCCATCTTAAGACCTTCACCTGCAAGTGATGCAATAGCACCAACACCGCCCATACCTATACCACCGGCTGCTCCAGCACCTGCTCCAGCTCCAGCAGATGCGGCGCCAGATGCGGCACCACTTGAAACCTCAGCAGCTTTTTGAGCTCCCTTTGCAGCTAGCCCTTGAGTAAAAGATCCTGAAACAGGTTGCGCAAGAAGCTTGGCTCCTTGCTCAGGTAACACCGTACTTGTAACAAGTTCAGCTCCTTTTTGACCAGCTGTAGATCCAACAGTTTCAAGAGTTTTTTGTGCAGCTAAATCCTTTGCCTTAGCAGCAGCTTTTTCAATACCCTTTTGTTTAAGTTTATCAAATACTCCAAGTTTATCTGCAGCTTTTACACCTTGTGATAGTCCTTGTTCTATACCGCTAATGGTAGAAGCTTGCTTTTGAACTTCTGCTTCTGCTTCATCTTGAAACTTAGTTGACTCTTGAGCTTCTTCTAATTGTTCTTCTAATGCTTTTAGTCTAGCTTGATCTGCTTCTTGATATGTTATAGCTGCAGTCTCAGGAGCACCTGGCATAGTGTTAGCGCCATACATTGGAGGTGCAGCTAAACCACCTGCTTGGTAGTAACCCATACGTCTCATGAATTCTTTTTTACTGCTCTTAGGGTATCCACCATCTTTCATCATCTTAGCTAGTTTACCAATCTTTTTAGATTGACCTGCATGTAGTTTAGATGCCTTAGCTAGCTGCTTAGATACTTTATTAAGTGTTTTTCTTTTTAAATTTGCCATAATTATCTATAGAATTTTTTTGCAGCCACGTTGGTGGAATACAAATTTATTAATTTTTTTGAAACATTATCGTATTTTAACCTAATACCTAACCACTTATCAGTAAACTTTCTCTGTCTGTCCCATGATTTAACGGCATCTATAAAGGCTGCGTTTATAGTTTCAGTCATACCATCAGAAGTAAACATGGATGCTCCTGTTGAAGATGTTAGAGTACTAGCTATATTTGTACCTGCCACACTTGCACCTACCACACCAAAGTTAGATCCTGCTCCAGGAGCTACTGGGGTGTTTACCAGGGCTGCCATATCCCTAAACTTATTTATTTTCCAAGCGTTACCTATGCGTCTAGTGTTTATCATATACTCTATATCTAGTTCTCCAGATATTTGATGAGTATCGTATACATAGAAACTACTAAAGCCTTGGTCGTGTATCAAAACATTAGTAGTATTATATACATCTATCATGTATTCAAAACTGTAGAAGGTCTTATCTAAATTTTTACTTGAGTTATATATAAACTCAAACTCTGATGAGTAATCTGTACCATAAAACTTTCCCCTGTTAAGTTCATCATTATGTACCCATATACCTGTAGACCCTTCAGTAAATGAAGCTAACTCATCTGCAGATCTGGTATACTTATAAGGAATATAATCGTGGAAAGATACCCATACATTTAGTTCTACATCGTATGATACAGTCCAACCTGACTCTTCAAAGAATGTAAAATTCTCAAAGTCTAACTGAACTCCACCATAAATAAATCTATGGATGCTAGAATCATATGTAATATTGCCTGAATTATATTGATTTACAAAAATTTTAGTAGGTTTTAAATCTCTTTTAGTTAATATTATCCTGTCATACCTTTCATCGTACATTGAGTGAAAGCCTATACCTACTATTGGATTATCAAAGTAACTAGTATCTAAACCGTATTGCTCTAATGCAAATGGAATATTATCTTGGAACCATGACTCTAACCCGGTCTTACCTATGTCATACAGCTGATCTTTAAACATAAACACTCTACGATTTCTATAGTCCATAGTAAAGTATCCGTGCTTAGTCACCATACATACCCACTGTGATTGTGTACCTCCATAACCAAACTTTGTTTGTATAACCTCATCCGGGTCTTGTGTAAATATATCACCACTACCTACAAAAGACTCTGTACCATCTGACATTTGTAGTGATTGTTTACCCTTAGTTCTAAATAAACTATCTGTTGTATGTAAGTATAGTAAGTTATTAAGACTTATAAGCTTCCATAAATCACCTCTGTTACGTGGTAAGTCTTTGAATTGTAATGCTAAGTGTACACGATAGTTATCTATAAGACTTGAGTTGTCAGCTTTTGCAGATCTTTGTACTCTTGTTTTAAATATGCTAGGATCAGACTCTCTTAATGGGTATGGTATAGCAGGCTTTATATCTGCAATGCCCAAAGAGAATGATTCATCATATTTCATATTATCTTTTTTAGTAAGATCTATTTCAGCTTTTAGTGCTAATATTTTTCTTGCTGGAGATCCTGGAAAATATGAGCTATCTTTATCTGTTTCGTGTCTAAAATTTATGTTATCTGTAGATTCACATATTGTATAAAGTATAGATTTATGATCTCTAGGTTGTGTACCAGCTACTTCAGGCCTGTGTGTTATACGATACCCATGTCTACATATAAAAGTATCTCCTCCAAATATATCTCCTGTATTGTGAGTAGCTCCTGGAGTAGATGTATTATCATCTTCAACAGTGTAGTTAACTAAATTATCAACGCCAAGTACTTCAAAACCTGTCCACACTAATTCTTGTGTATCATAAGAAAGATACATATCTGTTTTAAATGCATTAAGATTATGCAATTCCAGTCTAGGCATAGTATGATTCTCATATGAAAATCCTTGACCAGACGCAGGAGTTTGGTGCCATACAGCTCCTCCACCTGCCGGAGTAAAATTATAAATAGGGGTTCTACTAGGATTATATGCTAACAGTATAGAACTCTCACCTCCTATATTATATACCCTTTTACCAAAACCTACTCCTCTACCATCATATATAGAATCACCATTTAAGTATGTTTTACATTTTTCTCTCAATGGAAAGTGTTGGAATGGTTGATTATTAGCTGTAAAATTAAAATAGTCTGTTCCTATATGCAGAGCAGGATAACTCATCCCTAATAGACATTCATCTCCCATATCATCAGTCACATCTGCATATCTATCACCTGGACCTAAAAATGATCTTACATCTACAAAATATTCTTTACTAGTATGCGTTGCTGGAACTAGACTATTTCTTCTGTTTAATAAATAAAAATCATGAAAAGTAGCCGTATTAACAGTTCCGTCATATAAAGATCCTGCAGATAATATAAAATCTTCAGTAGATCCATTACCGCTTACAGAAGTAGTACCACTACCACATCCTGCAATATCCCAACCATCAGCATCATTAGCTCTTTTTATAAGATCTTGGCCTAGTACTCTTCTATTCTCATGCTTTCTTTCTGCATAATATATTCTAAATCCTTGTACTTTATCTGCTATAGTTTTTGGTATTTTTATATCTTGAAGTCTTATACCAAGTGCTTGTACTTCATGTGATATAAAACCGTTTTGTGTAACAGCCGGGTATGTAACCTGCCAAACAAATATTGCATAGTTTGTTTGTCCTGGGACTTCGTCCTCTCCATCACCTCCACTACCATACTCATTATAAGGTTCACTAGGTGGAGTTTGATCTATCCTAACCTGATCTGTTCCAGGCAAGTACTCTGTAACAATTGCACTAGTTCCACCTGAAGTATTGATACCACCATCAGGACCATCTGCAAACATGTAGTACCCTGTTACACCTACTAAACTTTGGTTAGGAGCTTGATATTGCCAATTACTATAGTTACCAAAAACTGTTGATATATAATCAAAAGCATTATCATATCCTACAGGCCATCCAGATTCATTGTTTGCGCTATAATCATAGTTTGTTATACACGTTGTACTATGAGTGCCGTGATTCATTAGAAGATTATCATTAGACTGACCTCCCCCAGCCCCGTTCTCTACACCCCCTTGTGCACTCCCTCCTGGAGTATTAGGGTTACAATCACCAACTGCAAAGTAATAAGTCTCAGTATAAGTGTCTGCAGAAGGTATAAAAGTTCCTGTATTATCAGCTATTACTTCTCTACCACTATTAGTATTACAAGGCATATGGTGGTGCCTAACATTACTACCTTTAAGATCTTCTACTATAACTCCAGGATTATTAGCGTCAATCATTTCATAGTCATCCGTACTAGGATAGAACTCATTTCTGTTTTCCCAAAAATTTGTATTTGTAACACCAAATATAGAAAAGTCATAAAAGTGAAATAGCTTACCTTGTCCTTGTGTTAAGTCCGTTAAGTCTGGATCATTTACATCATCATCCTCATTTACAGTTAATCCATTCAAAAACGATGCGCCCGTGTTTGGGTCTTGATCTACTTTTCTAACTAGAGATCCTGTTTGATTTGTAAGTCTTGATCTGCCTGGTATGTGGTAAGCATATGACATGCTACCATCATTTAATACGAATGATATATAAAATGCATACACTTCATCTCTTGTATATCCTTTCTTGTTTTGATTTCTAGATGAAAGATTATTTATATCTCTAAAACCCATGTTTTTTACTATTGATGGGTCAGGCTCTGTATCTAAATACCCATAGTCTAAGTTATCAGCCGTTAACTCATAAGAATCAAAAGGTTCTAGCGGGTCAGAAACTGTTGTCGTAAGCTTAATAAAGTTAGCATATTTCTGATAGCCTATATCTTTAGTGCCTGTAAGGTTACCTAAATAGAGTATACTATCTAATTGTGTCAATGTCTTAGCAGTATCATAAGCCACAGTATCTATAATCGCTTCTTCTACTGATGAAGACTCGTAGCCCTCTAAGCCTGAAAATACTATAGTTCCTGAAGTGCCGCTTACATCTACATCATTAAGTTTAAAAGCAAACTCAGCGGGAGCGCCTTCTTTATCTAAAGTTCTATGTACTACTATAGGTCTAAGAAATTCATAGTCTGTGTTTAGATTAGATACACTCCAAACAATACTTTTTCCTGTTTGAGTATCTGGCTCACAACCGTCGTATCTTTCTATAGGTCTAACACTTTCATCATCTTCTACAATAGGCACAGCTAATGAATAAGATACAAAGTTTGTTTGTGTAAAGTTTTTATCTACATACGCTAAAAATAAAGTATATGTTCCTGACTTTAATGCGCCGCCATTAGCTATTCTGGTAAAAAATATACTAGGCACAGGGCCTGCATGTGGAAACAAATTAAGCCTATCTATGTAATTTTTGTTAGGAGATGTAAAAGGATTTACATCATATATTCTAGCGGTAGTGCTTTCGTTTATTTGTCTTGTAACATTTAGTGATCTAGGAGGATTGTTATTATCTGTCCAGTATACTATAAGATTGTTATCTGGATCAAACTTATATGTTCCTTCTATAGGGTGATCCCAACTAAACTTTAAATCAAAGTCTGCATCACTACCCCCAGCATTTATTGGGTGAGCAGGATTAATTACAGGCTCAGTTCTTAATACAAGATTTACAGCATCTGTGCTAGCAGTATAGACATATATGTGATGGTCATCCTGATTATTTGTAGTAAATAAAACTACAGTATCATCTGTAACTTCAATACTACCTATAACTCTGTGCCCAGTTGCTATAACTGAGTTAACACTTATATTGCCAGGCTCATTAGATAATGCACCTGCAGTTTCATTAGATAACATATTTTTAGCATATCTATATGATCCTTCTGGTTGATCTACCGGAGCTGTATCTTTATTTAATCCTTTTATATATTTAGCCATTAGCTTCTGTATAAACTTTCTCTATCGCCTAACTCTTCAAAGAAGGCTGCGTGTCTATTAATGTCTGGTACTAATCTAACCCATTGATTCATGTAAGATTCGTACTTCTCTATGTCTGGGTAGTTAGCAGCGTTTCTTGCTTGACCACAATAGTACTTCCATTTCTGATCTGCAAAGTTGTAATCTATTCTATTGTTAGGCTTGTCATATCCGCCTAACAACATTTGTTTGTATATGTACCAGAACATAGCTTCTTTATAGCTTATGTCATCTGGCACCATTGGAAAACAATCTTCATCTATTGGAAAAGCTGTATAGCTTATACAAACTTTACCAGATGGAAAAGATGTTTTTATGTAGTCACAATCTATAATGTAACTCTCTTTATGGTTTGCGTATTCGTTTACGCAATCATCACAGTGCATAGATTTATGGAAGGTGCTAGCACTATAGCACAATGGCTCTAGTCCTGCACCCCCACCTTTAGTATTAAAATAGATCCCCTCTAAAACTGTTATCCTACTAATTAATTCTCTAAGCTCTGCGACATTAGATTTATATTGTGTATCGTAAGTTGTTAAATCTGCATTAGTTATATTAGCCCCATTGTTTGCTACATCCTCTTCTAAGTTACTATTATACTCAGCTATAGTAGCTTTTAGTTCTCTGACTTGTTTTGTAAGAACATCAAGCTCGTCACTTGAAGATGTACCAACAGTTGCATTTACCGCTACTTGATTTATAAAGTATAAGTCTCCAGGTAAGCATGCTTTATGATCTTCTATTGTAAGCACGCATTGCTTTTGACAAAGCTGTGATGCAGCTCCTATATGTTCTAAGGCTTCACCTATCCACTCTACTGCATCATCTATCCATTCTGCATGATTAGGACGTAAGTCACGCATAACTTTACGTATAATCATTTTACTTGATATGTTCTTATATACTGCCATATTATCTCCAGTTACTACAGCTACCACAATTCCATGCACGTAGCGATTTGTTAATTCTTGATTGTGGATCTCTAGCTGTTTTAGCACTAGTACGTTTAGCTTTCATACCACACATTCGTTTGCAAAATTTACCTCTCCTAGGACCTTTCTTAGTAGGTGCTTTTATATCCTGACCTTGAGCTTTTAAAGATGCTCTACCTTTAGCATTAAGACCCCCGCTAGGGTTCTTACCTTCTTTTCTTGTCCACGCTGGTGTTGCCATAGTTATATCATTGTTGGTCCAGGTAGTATAAATCCACCACCTTTCGCACGGTTAACTTTCTTTTTCTTTTTATACCTACTAACTCTTCCTTTAGTATTCTTTTCTTTCTGAGCTCTAGCTTTCTCTGATGCAGACAGTTCAGACCATGTGGATGGTGTATCCTCAGATATACGTCTAGTAGGTCTAAATGTATTCTCACCACCACTGTAGTCTTTCTTACCACGGGGCGTTCTCCACTTTTCTTTAAACCAACGCTTTAGTCTAGCGCCTGCAGCAGTCTTTCTTACAGCCATTACTTCTTCTTTAACTTGCGGCCACTGCCATATACATCTGACATTACACTAGCAGCTAGTCCACCTTTTTCTTTTTTACTTTTATTTCCCCAGTTAGCAGCTCCAACCTTACGACACTTAGCCATTGCACCACTTCTGTATGCAGATGTCTTAGGACCGTAACGGGATACAACTTTATGATAACACGCGTCTTTTGGCATCTTTAATTCTTTTTAAATTTTAAATAATCTAGTTCATCTAACTCCTTCAGTTTACCTTTGTTACCTTTCACTCCTCGTGTAGCATCAAATCTGTAAACTGTTTTGTTTTTTACTTTGCACTTACCTTTACGCCAGTAGTATTTAAGATACTCATTGTCCGTATAGTATATGTGCCATTTGACACCGTCTCCAGTGTCCTTGTTGTAAAGCTCAGTACCATCTACTAGTAGCTCAGCTTTATACTTGTTTGATTCACCCCAGTCTATACCAGGGTTTCTAGGATCTCTCTCCATTCTTACGACGGAAAGAGTTGATAGGTTGTACCCCATGTTAAACTCTTTACCGTCTAGAATGTAATCTATAATCATCATGTTAAACTCACTGCATATATCTACAAAAGTTTGCTTTGATATACTGCTATCAGTCTCTACATAATCATTGTATATGTGAGAGATGGTGTGTTGCACTAGTCTCTATCTAAGTCAAATACACCTGGCTCGATGAATCCACCCATTTGGTACATCATCTTCTTACCGCCCATTCCCATCTTCTTTTTGCCGCCCATGCCCATCATTGCTGCACCAGCTTGACCAAGCTTCTTACCAACTTTTCTAGTTTTTCTAGCAGCCTTCTTTAACTTGCCTTGAGCAGTAGCTTGCTTACCAGCTAGCAACTTTCTTGAAGCAGCATCCATTTTTCTGTTTGCTTTTCTGCTAGCTCTTTTGTTCTGTCTGTCGTCTTTAGCCATGCCTCTTTCACCAGCACGTTTCACTCTTCTCTCAGCACGAGCCTGTAATCTTTCTTCTCTGTCCTGACCTCTTTGCTCTTTTCTAGCTCCTCTCATGCCTTTACGCATTTCTTTCTGATCTGCTTTAAGCTTTTTCATTTCAGGACTACCGCCCATCTGCATCTTACCTTTACCATCAGCTGCATAGAAAGGAACCATCTTGCCATCTTTCATGACCATTTTGAGTCCACCCTTTTTCATCATCTTAGGTTTATTACCACCGTACATCATTTTCTTTTTCTTAGAACCTCCGTACATCATTTTTTTCTTAGTGTTCATTTTTAAAAATATTTATAATTATAATTATTGTTTCGGTGCAGGTCTACCCTGATCCTGCATCGTATCATTAGTTGTGTCATTTACTGACGTTGATAGCATCATAAGCTCTCCACTCATGATACCTTGTGTAATTGTTTGTAACATATCCATAGGGATAGGAAAGTCTGATTCGCTATCATAGCAATCATTTCCGTCACAATCATACTTAGAGAGATCTTCAGGGTCTTCAAATATGCCTCTCACATTTATAAACTTCAAACCATCTGCATTGTATACATACAGATAATCCTCAATCATATAAGCTTTCATTTTATTTTTAGTGTACTTATCATATGGTAACCATTGCACTGTGTGTGACTCTACTATTGGTATATTAGCTTTGCCGTCAATAGCACCTACGTAAGTAACTGCATCCTTAAAATTAAATCTAACTGTTCTTGGTATCTTTCTAATAGTTTTATACACTGCACACTCTGTAGGGAGATTGCAACACTTTGATGCGTCTACTTTAACTAGCTCTAAACATTTAAGGTCTTGTTCTAAGTGTCTAGTTATAGTACCGTTTCTAGCAAAGTCTCTACGTATAAGCATAGCTCTGTAGTACTTCACATTAAATTTAACTTGGTCAAGAGATATATGTTCGTTGTTGCTAGATCTACCTCCCCTAACTAAATTTAAAATATTGTATGCAATCTCATTTAATGTCATGTGTTATATGTTAGTTTGTAAATAACCTTCGTATCCGCGTTCTTTACTCCATATATGTGCTTGGCCTGTTCTCTTAGCTTCATACCCCATCATCTTGTGCCAGGCATCATTGCCGCATATAGAAGGTATAAATCTTACTTTTACTCCTCTATACTCATTAACCATTTCTTTATGCATATGCCCACAGTGAACCTCTCTAAACTTAGTCTGTGCAAACAACATAGGTTGTTCAGTTGCCATTATTAACGGCATCTCAGCTGGTTTCTCTTTATCTCCGTGCGTAAACATAATTAAGTTAACTCCGTATTTATAATATTTTCTAGAGTCAAAATTATTATCAACCCCAACTCTCTCATCATTCTTGAAGAATGCTCTTAGGTATTCACCTGCGTAGAACATTCTTTCGTAGTCATGGTTACCTTGTATAACAACCACATCTACAGGTGCAGATTGGGCTAAGTAGTTTATTGCTCTTACCATAAGATTACAATACCCTACGAATGTTTCTTGCCACTCTGCTGAATCTTGCTGAGGTGTACCTTTCGTGGTAGCACGGGAATATCCCTCAGAGTTCATACCGTCATTACCTATAGGCAATAAGATTCTTTCTATGTTTAGGCCTTGTGCCTTAGACAATAAATCTTTTACGGTATTCATATACTCCTCCTCAGCTTGGTCAAGTGTCTGTCCAGTGTACTTACCATAGTGAATATCTGGTAAGGAAATTTCATATACTACTGGGTCTTGAACGGTGTCGTAATCCTTTTCAACCAATGGGCTGTAAGATTCTAGAAGTGCAATCATCTCTTCCTTTGCTTTCTTCATTAGATCATCTTCTCCTTTGACTACGACAGAGAACCTATGGTCCCCCTGCATATTTTGCCAAAACTTTACAGACTTGACATCTGTTTCTTCTATTTCATTATCTTTTAAGAACTGTTTAAACTCACTTATCTCTGAACTACTTACGTTATCCAGATCAAAGTCAGATCCTTTTGCATCTATTCGCGCTTCTGTTAATGCATGTCTACATGTTTCTACACTACAGTTTAGCTTTTCCGATAGTCTGGCTGCACCTTCTTTCAGGTAACCAGGCTTATCTTTTAGAAAAGCTTTGATTTCATCTTTGGTCATAATATTGGTTTTGGTTTACTTGGTTTCTTTACTATTTTTATTTGAACTGCCGCCAAAAAAGAAATCAACAATTGTGTTGACTTTTGCCGACATTGCTCCAAAGATAGTAGAAATAAAGCTAATTTCAAACTCTCCCAAGTTTATATCTCCTAGGACAAAGTGATTAAACATCACAAAACTAATGCCAAAGTATGCAACTGTGAACAAAGTTGCTAACACTTTTTGGATGATAGCATCGTCTTTATACATGTCTCGTGCAGACTTTCTATCTTCTACTTCTTTAGCAAAAGCTTCACGTTCTGCTTCTAGCATTATCTTTTGTAATTCTATCTTAGCCTGATCTCTTTCTTTATCAGTTGTAATTACTTTGTCTAGTATTCCTTCAGCGTTGTCTAGGACTTTTCCAAACAGTCCGCCCATTACTTTTTGTATCATATTAATATTGATTTATATTTCTACTAACTCCCGTAGATCTTACACTAGATTGCTCATAATCTAGTATAACATCAACGTTTTGAGTTGATTCTATAACTAATTGAAACTCACTTCCGTGTCTACAAGCATGATCAGTAAATAAAGATAATGTAGTTCCTGTAGGTATGTTAACATTTTTTATTTGATAAAAAACTTGCCTATCTATCTTATTTAAGTAATTTCCTTCAGAATCAACATTACCGTTTTCTAATGAACCGTGTATTTCAACAGTTTTATTTAAATTGTATTTCTCTATATATATATCTACAGCTGCTGATGCACTATCTACATTTGCTATTTGACACTTGTGTATAGTAGTTATACCAGATTTACTTTGACTCGAATTTATCAAAATTACTGGAGCTGTCGTTGTTATATTTTTATATACGTAATTCACTAGTCTAAATTTGATTGATCTAATTGAAACACTACTGTAACATAATAGTTTTTAACTCCTGCAGGCAGACGATTTGTTAATTGCAATGAAACTAATAGTTGTTCACCTTTACTAAAAGCAAGAGTACCACTTTTAGGTATTGCAACAAAATCACCGCTCATAAGATTGTTTCCGGCTACAGTAGTCATTGAAAGAAAAGCACAAGGTGTTAAAGTAGAACTACCATTAGCTCTTTTTGAAAACGTAGCTACTAACGGTTGACCACTACCTTTTTCCAATAAACTATTTTGCGATACAATATTTATACTTTTTATACTTCCACTGCCTGGTGCTATAAAAACATTACGAGGATTTGTTGATGATGTACCTTCTGTTATACCGTCTGAAAAAGGAACATACTGAGCACTAGTACAGTCAGCATTTAACATGTTACATACTAAAGGCATGTATATCATCCTAGCATCACGCTTAGCTGTATTAGCAGTTATGGCGCTAGCTTGACTAGTTGATATACCTGTCTTAGCTGTATTAGCTACTATTGCATTAGCTTGTGATGTAGTTATACCTGTTTTAGCAGTATTAGCTGTTATAGCATTTGCTTGACTTGTAGTTATACCCGCGCCATCATCAGATGTGTTAACAACATTTTTAGCTAGCATGTGTAAAAAAGCTCTTAAAGATTCGTTGTCTATTTGTGGATTTAACTCATTTGCGCCTCCGACATCTTTTTCAGATTCAAACAACTCTTCTACCATGTCTAGTATTTCAGCTCTAGTTCTAAGCTCATCACTAGCAATAGTAACCTTGGTAGGTGTTGATGCTGGTTTTTTAACTAAAGTTCTATATCTTGCTTTAGTAGTATTATCTGTATAATCTCCTTTTGCCATTAGTATTGAAATTTAATTGTCATTTCGCCGAATATATTACCCGACCAAGCGCTAGTTGTTTTTCTTATGACAGGTAATAATCCTGCTCCTGCAGCAAGAGAATAGCCTGTAGTATCCGTTGCTGTTATTATAAAGTCATTACTAGAGTTTCCTGATATAGAATATTGTTTTATTAAATTGGTAGTATTGTTAGACGAGCCGCTACCAGGAACTATTTCCCAAAGCTCAAACACAAAATCATTACCACTACCGCCTGTTGTAGTAAAGTTGTACATAACCGTGTGTATTGTAGCTGCTGTTATAGCTTGATAATGACTCCACTTTGTACTATTCTTATTGTTTACGCTGCCTCCATCTGAATATAAGTTAGCTCCAATATTAAAATTGTAATGACCCCCATAACCCATGTATTGATTTGTGCTAGCTGCAGTCATTTGACAGTTTAGGTGAAGATAATCATAGTGAGGAACATTTGAGTTTAACAATGTAGATATACTTGTTAAACCTGTACCTCCATTAGCTACTGGTAAAGTTCCTGTAACTTCTAAACCATCTAACTCTATACCACCATCTTTTATACCTACTTCACCACTACTTACTGTAAAAAAATCATTATCAAAACTAGCTATACCTTTGTTAGATGTAGTAGCGTCTTCACCTGATATAGTAAGAGTACTACTACCATCAGAAGTAGTATCTATACCCTCTCCTCCAACAAGAATAAGACTAATAGCCCCTGAAGCAGCGCCAGAACTGTTACCGTCATCAGCTCTAATAGCTAAATTTGTTATGTCTCCTGTATTAGTTGTATAACCAGCGCCATTTGTTATAGCATTGTTGTTTAATGATATGTTCGCTGTTCCGTCAAATGATACTCCTGCAATAGTTCTTGCCGTTTCTAACGCTGTTGCAGTACCTGCGTTACCAGAAACAGAAGTGACGTTTGAGTTTAGTAATGTAGATATGCTAGAAAGTCCTGTTCCGCCTTTACTAGCGGCTAAAGTTCCAGTTACGTCTTGCGCTAAGTCAATAGCATTTCTAGTTATTTCTTGTCCTGATAATGTTATATAGTCAGGTGTGCCAGCTAAAGTTACCGCATCATGTGATGTAGGTTCGTTTGCCTTTACTATCTTGTTGTTTGAGTCTAGGCCTAAGTTGCTACCACTAGCAATAGTACCGCTGCTTATATCTTCTAAATAAACATCGCTTCTAAATCTAGCAATAAAATCTTGTATGTACTGACCTATAAACTTCATTAATCAAAATCAATATATTCTATTGTTACCTCTTCTCCTTGCTCTATGGCCTTAGCAATACTCGGATAAATCCTTTTATACGCATTAACGCTTTTACCAACGAACCCATCACGCAGAATAAGATTGTTTTCTTGACTGTCTCCAACGATAAGACAACCAGCAGTATGCTCGTCAGTGTTTCCAGTATGAATAAGAATATATTCAAAACCAGGGACATCAGTAACATGAAGCATACCACGGTGTATACCAGGATATTTTTTATCATAACGAGCATGAAAGCCTCCTTCTTTTCTTAGTTCTATTTTATATGTTCCAGCAGGTATCCTAGTCTCTCCTTTTACCTTCAAAGCTCTTTGCTCATCTTCTAGAGTATAGCAAAGAAACTGTCTACCTATATCTGTAATCTCAAAAAGTATACCATGTGTACAGTCTACTTGTGAGCTAAATCTTAATACTTCTAATTTCATTCTATAATTAGTTTTGTTGTTACATTTAAGTTTTCCTTAGAAATCTTAATTAAGTATATACCCTTGTCAAGTTTTACTGTATTTGTTTTATCTTGTAATACTAACTTGCCAAGCATATTGTATACTTTTATATCTACCTCAGCTGTAAAGTTTACTATACCTGTTGATGGATTTGGATAAGGTAACATACCAAGTCTCTCAAACATTGCTACATCAGTTGGTCCTGACCATCCATCTACACAATAAGCATATAAATTATCACAGCCTCCATCCCACACGGTATTGCAACAATATGGATCTATTGCAATGACCCACTCAAAACATTCATTAGGAATATAGTATACATCACCAGAGTTACAACCAGCACTATAATAACACGAGCTGTCTGCCACGTTAACAAGCGGATTGTAATTAACAGCGGACGGATCATTGCAGCCAGGCACAGGATAGATACAGCTACCATTATCAGTATTTGCATTATCATCATAATTAATTGCTGTACTGTCTGTACATCCATAGTAAAAAGGTATGCAGCTTCCGTTATCTGTATTTGCATTAGCATCGTAATTAAACATTGTATTATCTGTACACCCAAAAATTACAGGTAAACAGCTTCCATCATCACTATTTGCTAATGGATTATAGTTAAAGGCTGTACCATCGGTACAACCCCAGACTACCGGTATGCATGTGCCATCGTCTGTATTCGCTAAACTGTCATAGTTAAATGCTGTTACATCTGTGCACCCATACATAAAAGGAATACAGTTTCCATCATCAACATTTGCATTGACATTATAATTAAACATTGTGCTATCTGTGCACCCTTCTACGATAGCAATACAAGAGTTAGGTAACTCAACGTTAGCCAATGAATCGTAATTAAGTGCAGTTGAGTCCATGCATCCGTATGCAACCAACGTAGCACATGAACCATCATTGTAGTCGTAAAGCGCGTCATATTCCAAATAAAGTGGATTAGTACACCCTGGGTTATAATAACAAGTTCCATCATCTGTATTTACTGTATCGTTATAATTTACTGCTAGACTATCTATGCAGCCATATGTTCTTTCTATACATTCATCACCACAGTAAGGCATTCCGTTAACTATTACAAAAGGCACTAAAGGACTAGCAAACCCTCCTGGAGCATCTATAGCTACGTGTTCATCAGAATATACACTATAACCGCATTGTACTGATGTAAACTGTGATTGTTGTGTTATATTAAACTTAACACTAATAGGCTCTGATATACTTAAATCAAAAGTAAACGTAGTATCAAAACCATCATCAAGAGTAAATATACCTAAAAAGTTGTTACCCTGAAACACTTGTAAATACGCTCCAGCCCAGCCGTTACCAGCTAAATCTGTAAGCTCTAGTGTGTGAGTACAACTATCTATTAGTATATCTGTATTGGCTGAGTCTATATAATTATAAGCTAAAGAGTCAGTACAGCCAAACACCTTCTCTGTAAAACACATTCCTGTGTCTACTGTTGCTATTGGCAAAAACTCCAAAAAGCTATCATCCATACAGCCATATATAGGTGGAGGTGGTGCGCAATCTTCTACTGTAAATCCATGATAAGAAACAAAACCAAAGTTAGCTGAATCTATTTCAACTATTGTGTCGTTACATCTTACTAAGTAGTACGAGCCATCCTGTCCACCCCATAAACTACCTTGAATACCATCTCCATATCCATCACTTATTACAAATTCGTAATCACCATTAGGTACACATAGTTGTGTAACTTGAGGTGAGTAGTCGACTATATTATCATAAGGACCGCCAGTAACTATAGTATCTAAATTAGCATCTAATACAGCCCAAGATGTTTCTTCTGGATATTGATCTGGATTGATAATAATATCTAGATACGTTCCGTTAGGACATTGTCCAAATGCTGTAGATGCAGTAAATACTACAACCATTATAAAAGCGTATAGAAATTTTGTAAAGTTGTTCATTAGAATTTGCTTATTATAAGTTCTTCAATATATTCTTGTACCTCTTCTCTAGTAGCAACCATTTTAAAACTAATGTCTGCTTGAAAACGTTTTACTTCTTCACCATCATCAAATATTACAATAGTAGGTACAATTGCTATTTCATACTTGGTTTGGTTATTACCCTCTTCTATTAAAAGAGTTTTCTTATCGCATTCTTTTAATTTAGAAAACCATTCAACATTATTAGCTGAGTTAAAATCAGCGTTAAAATGAATCGCGGTTACTTGACAAAAAGCAGTATGCGAGACCACCAAGAAAAACAATACTAATAAGTACATGCAAAGTAGTTTCCATTCTGTTCTCTTTTCCATTATTTTAATGCGTCAATTTTATCTTCCATGCGGATCATACGTTCTTCTAACTTTTCCACATTACGCTCTGTATTCTTAATGGATTGACGAATATTAACATCCTTCATATCAAATTCCATTTTAGAAATCTCTGGTTTAGGAAGCTCTTTTGCTTCTGCTATGTCTGCTTGTAGCGTAAACCACATGCCTATTAAGGTTGCCATTGCAAAACCTATACCTATTAATGTCTTTACACTTATGTTGAACCCTGTTTCTTCGTTAAGTTCTTTTGCCATTTTTAAAATATTCTATAATTTACACCAAATTTAAAGTCGTACCATTCTCTATTCCAGTACTTGTTATATTTACCTTCAATAAAACAACCTACATTTCTATTTAAGTTGTAACCAAAGATTAATCCTCCTGAGTAATCATACCACTGCTCACCATCGTTAAAGTTGTGATATGAATATTCTCCTTCACCATCATAGTGATAAGGCATCAGGTTACCCCAAGAATGTAACCAAAAATCTTTTTTGTAGTGGTAAAAATCAAACCCTACTACTAACGAATGTTGCCACTGGTTAGGTAACTCGTTCTTTTTCTTTTCTACATAGTTACTAAGTACTTCAGGAATTACCACCTGATTCCAAACAGTTGCATTTTCTGCTACTAAATTACCATCCGGATCTCTATACTCAGACTCGTATACATCTACGCTATATCCTTCTTCAATAGCTAAGCAGGTGTAATGCAGTTGTCCTGAAGCTATTAACCACTCTTCTAGTGGATCATACCCATAAGGCTCTGCAAGTCTTTGCACTGTACCTAGATTAAATGATAACTTTTTGTTACCAAGTAATCGTAATCTTTGTGTGCTTTCAAAATACTCAATGTCTGCAAAACCTTCTTTAATATATGCAACCTTTGCCATCCATACTGGCTTTACATATCTTATAAAATGTTGCTGGTCTAAATACTCTATACCTTCTTGTCTTCTGTAATCTACTTCAAATAGATACTCGAATGGAGATAAGCCAATAGTAGCAGCATCACCATAAGCGGCTTCTGTACCATCTTTAAATGTTCTTCTATCTTCATATCCAAACCTTTTGATTTTACGTATACCCATTGTAAGAGAATAATCATAAGGGGTTAGAACTGTATCTACCCCTAAGTAACTATTATCTACTGAATATATATTTTCATCAGCCAAAGATGTGCCACCATTTACTGCTACATAAAATGTAGAAAACTTAAATGGTTTCTTAAACTGTGCATTTACTGTAGTTGTAAGAAATGCTAAAAATAAAAATATAACTACTCTTGTCATTATGCTTTTTTCCAGTATGCGTACTCTAGAATACAACTAGCTGTATCAGCTCTTGCTTCTAAACCAGCCCCATCATTTATAGGGAAAAATGCAAACTCACCAGGATTCAATCTAGCGTACTGTACACTTGCTGTAGTTTGAAGTATAACAAAGTTTGTTGCATCTGTATTTTTAGCATAGAAGTAAAATACTCCACTAGTTCCTTCGTCCACTAACTCCTGGTTATCAGCTGTTGTTATAGTCTGTCTTGATATAGCTACTATAGGTTCTCCGACTACTGCTGTTTTTGAAACGCTAAGATTTAATGCATCGCTTGTAGCGTTGTTACTTGTTAATGTTAATTTTGCTGTTAATGTTGCCATTATTCAATAATTTTATCAATGTTAATAATTTGTTCTCCAGTAATATCTGCCGGTAAACAGTCTTCTGGTATAGCATGCAGCTCAATTTCAGTTTCTTCTAATAGTAGTTTATCTACTTCAGCCAACTGTTCTTTTCTTGCATCCACAAGTTCTTTATTCTCTTCTTCTAACTTAGTTATCGCTTCGTCATCTTTCTGATTCATAAGAACCTGCATTTTTTGTGATAGTCCTAAAAACTCTTCACTAGGCTTGCTAGCTTCTTCGATGTCCTTAAGTTCTTCTTGTATTACTCTAATATTCTTAGATACTAATAATCCAAACTTAACTCCTTTCAAGGAATTCACTGCACTTAGTCCGTTAAATAATTCAACAAACTCACCATTTTTCATTTTTACTTTCATTGTCTATATAATTAATTGGTTAATATTATCCGATTCTGTACATAGTTACTGCACTAGCACCGGTTCTTCTTATTCTAAATCTTCCTACACCTATAGATACTGCATCATCTGCTGCATCCTGTGCGTGTATTACCATATTACCTACAAGTGTTACACCTGTTCCTCCTGTAAGCGTTACGTTATCTTGTCCGTCAGTTGTTAAATTAATAAAACTAAAGTCAAAGCTATCATTGTCTGCTGTTAAAGATAATCCTGATATTAAGTTAGATGCTGTATCAGTAGCTTTACTTCTATCAGCTGTAGGTGTACACTGCACAATACCTGTTAGTATGTTAGCAGCTGATACTGCTGTAGTACCGTCATCTGTAGTAGCTGGTGCACCTTGATATTGTATAAACGCTGCTGTACTAGATGCTCTTGCATAAATAGGTTTTGCTTTTACAAACAGATTACCTGTTTCTACTGACACATCCTGTAAACTATCTACAGTTACTGCTGTGGTTAGTGATCCTCCAGTTGTATAAGTTCTTAATAATACGTCTCCTGGATCTCCTGAGGCTGCATCACCTGCAGCAATTGTAGCATTTCCTCCTCTACCAGATCCTGTACCAGTTCCTGCAAATAATCTTAAATCTCCACCAACTTGATCACCTCCTCCAGAAGTACCTGCATATATATTTAATATAGCACCGTTAGTTCCTGATCCTGATGTTGTAGTTTTAATATCATAATTTCCTTGGTATGCCCCAGAGTTACCTATAGTAATAGCTGTAGTAGTTGTACCTTGTATGTTTAACTGACCTGTAGCATCTCCTGTCGTTAAACTAGATCCTGAGTCGTTAAGTATTACTTTACCATTAGTGTGTACATATAAACCTCTATCAGATCCATCATCACTAATATAGTTAGTATTCAAGTCAATGTTATAACTACCTGTATCTAGGTTAGCTGATAAGCTTGATAAGTTAGCGTCAAGAGTAATTGTACCTGGGCCATTAACAATAGTTAGATTACCTGATCCTGCTGCAAGTGTTGCTACTGATGGATAACCATTAGTTGCATTACCTATAAGCAATTGCCCATTTGTAGACATTGCCGATGTAGCTGAAATAGCATCATCTGCGCTAGCATATAATATTGCCCCTTTAACTATAGTAGATAATCCTGTGCCTCCATTTGTAACCGCACATGTACCAGTAACTGTACCTGAAAAATCTACACCAGTCAAAAAGCCTGATGTTGCATTGTTACACAAACTAAGGTCTATACCTGCTTCTAATACCGTTAATACTATGTTACTTGAAGTAGTTGCTACTGTTAACAAACCTGTATCTCCAGAAGCAATACCCTTAAATACTATCTGGTTTTTATTTGTTAATGTTGCACTAGTATATAATGTTTCTGAACTTGTACCTGCTGTAGATACTGCTGGAAACAACGTTTGTAGTTGTAACTTTTTAGCAGCTTTTGTACTAGAGTTGGCTACTAATAAAAATTCATTAGCATCTACGCTAGTTTTTGCAAGGGTACTTAGTGATGTTATTTCTGCCATTTTATTTTATTTTATTATTGTTATGTTAGCTTAAACCTGCAAAATCGTCTTCACCTGCAATTTCATCGCTATCGTCTGTTGATCCTAAAGGACCAGTTAAATCTGATTGGTCTGCTACATCATCAAACGTAGCTCCGTTTACTGTCACACTAGTTCCTCCAACATTAAATCCACCTATAACACTAGAGTTGCTTGATGTTCTCTGTCTATAAGCTGGTATGCCGCAGTCTTTACAATACTCTTTTGCAAAACTAAGAAAATTTTGTAAATAATCTTCCGTCTCATCTAGTATCTGATAAGTTATACACTTTTTCCAACCGCTTTCAGGATCGTTAGCAAATGGATCTACATCCAAACCTGTATTAGATATTGCTACATAATAAGGAGCTGGTAAATTATTTGGGTTTGGCGTATAAGGTCTTCTTACATATGACCCTATAGTAAATGTACTTGCAGTTGAAGGACTCCAGAACTGACTTCCTCCACTAATCCAGTTATCTTTACAAGATGTTTGTGCAAATTCTAAACTAGGAGTTGAAGGATCTGCACAGTTGTATATACAAGGCAATCCTTGTCTAGACATTAGGTCTTGTATAATAATCATTTTCCATGTCTCCATGTTAGAACAATCACTGCCTAGACCAGTTATATGTTTAGTATAAAATCTATTACCAGATCGTGCAATGCATTCAGCATTATAATCTAATAATTTCTTAATACCTTTTGGAACGCATCCTGGCATAGTTGTGGTTACTCCATCGCAATCCTCTATACATCCGTTATACTCATATTCACAAGGGCATGTACCATCTTGATAATTAGCGTTTGGATTATAGTTCAAAGCATTTGGGTCCATGCAACCGCAGCTTGGATTATCTGGACAGCAGCTAGGATCATAAGTAAGTCCTCCTACTATATCTGAACATAAGCATCCATCTGGGGGTGGATCATTTACAAACTCACAACATCCGTCATCTACATTTGCATTTGGAACAGAAACTCCTGCACAATTTACAAGATAGTTTGTAGCAGTTGGATCTAAACAGCCGTGAATATTAGTAGGACCACCTCCACCATCATCACAATTTTCTAACGCTACAGTACCTGTACCAGATAATTGTGCGCATTGTCCTAGAATACTATTTGCTTGTGTAGTAGGAAGATCTATCTCTCCATTAGCATTTAGAAATGCACTGTCATAGAATGAAACAGATATAATATATGCACCACTAGGCACATTAGGTAAAACTATTTGAGTGTTTGCTGTAAGTGTGTCATATGGGGGGTTACCTCCGTAGGATGGTATAGAACCAACGTTAAGCTGTCCTGTAAACCAACTACCATACATAAATTGACCAACATTATGTTGTACTAGCCATATGTATGCTATCCCATTTGGATTTGTAATATTTGACAATAAGGATGTTGCATCAGGAAGGTTAAAAGTTAAAGTGCCTGTAGAGTCATCTTCACATAACTCTGTATCACTATTATATGTTGAAGTAGATCCTGAACTACTAAATGTTATATTGCCCGTACTTTGATACTCTTCTAGCAAACAGCAATCAGATTCATTTGCTGCTGCAAGTAAACACTCAGCCTCTGTTGCATAGCCATTAGGTTCATTTAGATCAAAATCACAAACGTTGCATATTTTAACAACCCAAGAACCTGCATTTCCATACTCACAAGAGCCATCGTCAATTGTAGCTAATGGGTTATAGTTGTTAGCAGTTACATCAGTACACCCTAATATATCATCTGGCTCTGGATATTCACAAGTCCCATCGTCTATTGTTGCAGCCGGGTTATAATTATCAGCTTGTGGATCTGTACATCCTGGAGTTTCAGGCTCTTCTGTAAGACAGCAAGTATCCATTGAAGCTTGTTGGGCTGGAGTAAAAGGAATAAATTCAGTAACATTCTCACTGTAAACATTTAATTCTCCATAGTTGTATGAAACTTGAACTCCTTGAGGAACCCCATGAGCAGTTATTGCATCACAAATCCAGTTAGTAGAAATGGTGATATTAGGGTTTATAAAAAAATCTCTAAGACTATCATTTCCTGAACTAAACAGAGTACCATCTCCCATTACAACAGCATGTTCTATTATAAGAGCATGTGGATAGCCTTGTCCGTATCCTGGAATAACGCCTCCCATTGAGCCGCCTGCTGTATTAAAATCTCCCTGAGCGCCAGAAGGAAGCCCCATACTTCCATTTGTATATACTCCATCATTCTCATTAGGATTAAATATACCATAGCATAGCATATTAAACCAAACGTATTTTGCAGCTACGTGTCTACCGATTACATCAAGACTAGTAGGTGAAGTTGACGACCCTCCATTAACAAACTGTGCATTATAATATCCCCCATCGACAGTAAATCCATTAACTCCAGCGTCAAATACACCAGGGTTCATGGTAAAGAAATTTGTAAATTTTATATCTACAATTCCGTATTGTGGATTACAACTTGCTTCAAGTCCAAATCTAATACCTGGCTCACAATCTTCTGTCTCTCCTTCAACAAAACATGATCCATCGTCAATCTCAGCATCAGAATTGTAGTTTGGAGCATTTTCTTCTGTACAACCTGCTTGTTTTAAGTTTATGTAGGAACTAATTGTATAACACTGTTCTACCTCATCATCTCCATCTTGTGTTCCATCATTATCATAAACAGCTACAACATAATAATCACCTGCTGCAAGACTTGTAAATGTATAAGCTCCCCCAGTAGTTGCTACTGTAGTAACTAAGGTAGAGTTATTAGCAATGAAGGTGAGCCCGCTTTGCCCTCCATCTATATAGGTTTGTACAGTTGCAGGACTTATAAATATATGTGTTTTATATAACCTATAGTCAATTGGGCTAGCTTGATTACTAGTAGTAAACGCTGATGCAGGACTAAAATCTAAATTATTTGGAGCAGGTAAAACATTATACGATCCAGCAAAATCAAATCCTGCAAAAGTAATTGCACCATCACTAAGAGATGTACCTGCAGGGTCTGATGTTGCAGCTGTATTTGAAGATCCTCCAGGCAATTCTACAAAAGCTGGTCCTAGTGTTTGTAAAAATCTACCAGCACCTGACTCTAAAAGACCTGTTGTAGCGTTACAAAATACACAAGCGTCCCCATAATCAATGCTAACACTATTATCGTAGTTAAGTGCACTTACGTTAGTCTTACAACCATAACTTCCATCTACATCAGATATATCTTCTCTAATTGTAAAAGACGATTCAGCTGTACAAGCTGTTCCTGATGTAGAATCTGTTACTGAAATGGAATATGTTCCTGGAAATAAACTACTAATAGTAAATGTATCTGTAGATATACCGGTAACAGTATTTGTAGTATATGTTAATGTAGCATTATCTAAGCTTATAGCTTGTATAGTAGCTGAATAGTTTGTAGTACCATTTGTAACTGTAACATCAATAGTACCATTAGCTGTATCTGTATCTGCTGGAGTTTGTGCTCCTATAGATACTGCATATCCATCACAACCAGCAGTATATTCACAACATCCTCCATTTACATTAACATAGGCATTAAGTCTATGCGATGTAAGAGCAATACCATCACAGTCATTTGCATGAGTAACCCCAGAATCTGTACAAGGAAGCTGTTCATTAACACATCCTGTTAAATAGTAGTTTGAAGCTGTAGGATCTAAACACACAGAGTTCATGATAAGATCTCTAGGCTGCATTGCTACAGACACGATACCACCTCTTACTTTTGGCTGGCTTGTGCCTGTTATCTCTGGAGTACAAGTAAATAATAATGAACTATTGTCATCAAAGCCTCCCCTAACTTTACCTAAGTTTCCTGATTCAGATCCTCTGTTTGTATATTTAATACTATTTAAAAACTGATTCTGTAAATCACTAGAAGCTATATAAGCTGTATTCCCTGAAGATAAATAGTAAAAATCTGTTCTTGAGCTTGTATCTAAATGTGGGTTTCTAGATTCTGGAAATATTACAAGTTGTTTATGAACGCCCTTGTCATAATACAGAGCGTCAGAAATATCATATCCAGTATCACTACCAGATGCAACATCAAATGAAAAAGATCTTTGTAAGCTTCCAAAAGGAACTGATAAAGCTTCTGCAGATGATGGCTCTACTATAGATATTTGTGTAGTAGCCTTATTATTAAAAAGAGCTGTTACGTCTCCTGAACCAGTATAAGTTTGTACTATCTCGTTAGTACCATCTCTTAAAACCTGTCTAGTCTCTGAACTAACTCTAATACTACCTGAAGGCGTTAAAGATATAACAGGGTTTTCTCCAGAAGAATTAACTATAAGATAGTTTACTCCTGCCGCATCTTGAAAGTATTTAAAAGATAAAAAAGTCTGTAGTACCTTTGCCATAATTAACAGTTACATCCACAATGCCCAGCACACATGTCTTGGGCTGTTAGATATTTTCTTTTTGCATTGTCGATAACAGCTTGTATTTGATCTATAGTACCTTCTGTATCTACAGTAGCGAGTTCTGACTCTGCTACTTTTAGTAATAAAAATATTTTTTGTGCTTCAACAAAATGCGGAGAGCATTTGTTGCAGTCACAGTCGCAGTCTAATAGTTCTTCTATTTTGTGAGCAATACAGCATAAAACATCGCAAGCCATTAGCACTGCTGTTTTTGCATATATTTCTCCATCAACAAGATGATCAATAACAAATACGCCATTGCCTCCACCAGCTTCTTCTATTGTTACAATTCTTATATTGTCTAGTCCTCCTGGAAATGTATAGTTAACAGATCCGTTAGGACCAGTCACCACTACTTCATGAGAAGCTGCAGATTGTGGATTTGTAACAGTGATTATAACTTTGTTACAATCTGCTGTTTGAGATGTATTTATTGCCATATTGTTTTAAATTTTTGTAAAAAAGACCTACAGGGGAAACTAGTCCCCTGTGAGTCTTATGTTAAATTACTAATTAAGCTCCTTGCTCAGTAGCTAAATAGTATTCTGTAATGATTTCAATAACGCCTGCATTAATAGCTTGATCTGCTATAACAACAGTTATATCACCAGCTGAAGTAGTTTTATCAGCTACCTCATTAATAGTTACTTTCTCATCTGCTAAAGACGCATGCCCTACACAGTTTTGAGTACCTACTAAGGTAATACCTCCACAAGTTATTGTAAAAGTTGGAGTACCACCCACTGCAACCATTGCTACAGACGTATATGTAGTACATCGCATAACAATTGCATTATCTGGTATCTTAGTACCAGCGTTTGAAGGGACGTGAGATGCCGCTGTACCTAAATCTGCTCCATTAGTAACATCATATGTACATTTGTGCGTAAATAATTTTGGATTACTTGCCATTTTTTTAATTCTTAAAAGTTAATAATTTATTATAAAGTTACAGTTGGAAATATCCCAGCAAAATAACCATTAAGCATATTCTCAAAAGTTATTCCACCTGATTGTCCATTCTTAATGGCAAATGTAATATCTATTAAGTTATCTACTCCATGTACTTGTGAGTGTGAACTTCCATCTTTAGTTGCTACAATTGAATACATATCGTATCCTGTAGGTGTAGAAATATCAGCATAAGAATCTGGTGCAATTGGCTGGTGAATTCTGTTGTAGAATCCAAATCCAACTCCTTGTAAACTTTCTTCTATAGATTTTACTTCATACGCCATTCCTACTCCTGGAGAATAACTTCCAACTACTGCTGCTGAAATAGTTCTTGCTGCATCTGTAGGGTTAACATCTTCAAAAACAACTTTAAAGTCTGTAGGTAATCCTAAAACGATATTACCAGCATTATCTGTTGCTCCTGTAGCAAAACCAGAAAAATCTAATGTAGCATCACTATCACCAGTATTATCGCAATTAGCGAATGTTGGTTGATCTGCTGCAATTAAAGCTTTTAAAGCATCTGCAATAGTAGTTGCTGTTGCGCCTATAGCGTAAGCTGTAGTATAAGATTTAAAAGCAAAAGGCTCTTCACCATTTGTAATATTTAAAAGTTTAATACTAGCTTCACCCGATGCAGTAGCAGTAAGTGCTGAAATAGTATAAGTTTCATCTCTAACAGACGCTGCTGCATAAGACTTACCAGACCAGTTAATAACATCTTTACCATAAACCCATGGGCTTACAACATTAGCTTTACCTGAAGCTGTTCCTTGTACAAATCTAATCTGATCAGAGTCAACAAGAGTATCTCCTAATACCAACTCAGTTGGTCCAGCCGAACTTACTTTTTGAATCATAATAGCTCCGTTACCTACTTCGCCGTTTGAAAGGCTAACGTCTGCTCCGGTTCCAATCAATATGTGTCTTGACATTTTTCTAAAATTTATGCGGCTATGCCGCTATTAATAATTATTCATTCTTTGTAACTTCCCCAAGCGCTGTTTTGTATCGCGGATCAGAGATAGCTTCTAATATACTACTAACTGTCATGCTCACAATCTCTTGATGAGTGTGCTCAGGAAGTTCGCAGTTTACCCCCAAAGGTAAGGATATTTCTTGTGGCTTTCTGATGTACGTTATTTTTAACGTATCTATTATAAATATATCACTAGTGTATATATCTATTGACCTACCTCTAAACGTTGTTAGTGGAGAGGTATGTTTAGTTGTATTAAACGGGTCACTCAGAAGCGCAAATATGTCGTCTTGTTGAGAGAATCTGTTTCCCTCTTGTATTCTCGCAGAATATGATATTGGTTCTCTTCTTTCAGAATATGTTGTATCCATAACTTGCCCTGCTTGTTGTGCTGGTTGTGTAGCTCCTGTTGCAGGATTACCTACAGCATGACTAACATTACCTGCAGATGCATCATAGTTAAACCAGTCATGCTGGTCTGTATCTACTATAACTATAAACTGTCCTGGATAGTTTAGTGTTTCATACTCTTCCCAATATATATCAAACCCAGCTCCTGGATTATCTAATATATCTTGTTTTGTTGCTTCTATATTTGCAGGATAACTCTCAGGTGTCCAACCTCCAGCTAGAAAAGATGCCGATGGATTCCATATTACAGCAGATGTAGCATCAGTTCCTGTAATATCTGCTACCATTTCTATACCTTGTATAAATGCTGTAGAATCTCCAAGCTGGTTATTCAGTACAAAATTATTTAAGTCTAATGTAAAGAACGATATTGCTGGAGGATTAACTAAGTTATAGCCTATAGGTTTACAATTGTTAATCCAAAGCTTTGACATTTGATTTACCAAATACATATAATCATTTGGTAATTGAAATGTATCTACAAATATGTTTGTTTTTAGTTGCTCCTTAAATGATACAGGAGCTTCATACTCGCGTACAAGCGTACGTAAGTCGTCTATTCTTTTTTGTGATTCTTCAAATCCTTTTCTGTATAGGTTATTTCTACCGTACTTGGTGTTGATAAACCTAAACATGTTTTTGTTTAATTCAATATCTATCTCTTCAGATAGCAAACTGTCAGCTTGGAGTGAATTAATCTTATCCACTCCTTGCTGTACAGCTATATGCATTTCAGTTACATTCATTAAGATGCTAGTGTTTTAAGTTTTGCTCTTAAAGTAGTTAATTTGCCTGAGTTCTTTTTGTCATTCAGGTGTATAACAGTGTCATCCATTGTTTCTCCTAATACCTCATCGATAAAGATAACTTGGTTACCTATCTTTCTTAGTACTCCTGCAGATACCATTGTTTCGATTTCTGCTTTTAGTTCTAAGTGTTTATCTTGAGATACTTTGATAAACTTCTTAGGCTCTTTCTCCTTAATATCATAGAGTAAGTTTTCTACTTGTTCTCTAGTCAATGTATCAGGATTAATATTACCTAATAGTCTGAACACTCTTCTCATTTGTTTCTCATCCGTGCTTACTTTAATAAATGCTTTATCAGCATCTTTCTTCACTTGAATATCATTATTACGTTTTATATCCTTCTTAGCTAAATCTTGAATAAAAAATCTTTTCTCTGAACTTGAGTTCATTTCTTCTTCTGTCAATGCTACGTGTGGATGTTTCAATGCAAAATTATATTTGATGAAATCATTAATATTAATAGGATAATCGTTTTCAGCTTTACCTACTTCTAGTTCTACACCTTCAAAACCTACTGGGATAGTAAACTCAGCCCAAAATTTCTTAGTGTGCTTAGGCCACTCCATGTGAGCGGGATCTACATCTAACATGCCTTCTAAATACTTCTTTTCATCCTGGGGATCAAAAGGTTTTAGTGGTTGTCGGTTTACATATACGCTACTTAGTTTTCTAATAGCGCTAGCGTTAATTTCCTTGGGTAAGTGATTATTAATCTGCTTAGCCCGTAAGTACACTTTCTTACTCATAATATAGTTCTTTTAAAGTTTTAATTAGTGGATGCAAAGAATAACTCCCCAATATCTTAAATAGAAGAAGCGGGGGCACTAAGCCCCCACGACTTCAACCAAAAACCAATATATAGACTTGCGAATGCACGCCTCTTTTAACTCCCTAAATTAGGAAGCTACACATTGAATATCCAACGAAGTATCAAATCTACGTAAGCAGATACCCGCTGTCTTCAACATGTGTACACTTGCACCATCAACATCTGATGCTCTAGTATCTGTAGCTGCAAATCCTCTTGGAACTACAGAACCAGCAACACACCAACGCATCATCTCACGACCTTTCTTAGAGATCATTGAAAGATTAGCTTGTCCGTCGTAGTTAGACTGGTCAACAAATACCATACGGTAAGACTCTAATGAGTAACCAGTGACTGGGTGCTTTTGACGAGCTTGTGCAACTGGACCATGATCAAATAATGGAATTTTAACCACATTGATTACGTGTCCGTCCACGTGCTCATAAGTAGTGAAGTAACCAGTTAAACCTAAGTTACGTCCGCTACCTGTAATAAATCTATTTTCGCCACCTACCTTGAAGGAGTTACCTGCAAAGTGTGACTTAAGAGCTTCATCAAACTCTCTTGCTCCACCAGTACCAGTAAATAATGTTACTTGCTTCTGGTTAGCGTCTGTCATTTGGTAGAACAAATCACCAATAATATTCTTTAACTTAGACTCAGTCATAGTTGAATAAGTATCAGTGTTTACAATTTGCTCAAATAAACCTGGACCTACGATTACAGGCTGTCCATTCTCATCTTTCATGAATGTATTACCGTTTGCATCATAAGTTTTTTGTCCGTACCAGTAGTACATCTCACACTCTTCTTTAAAGTCAAGCATGTGGTTGTACTCTTCATAATCCATCCAAAGGTTAGTAGAACCACCACCTTTAGTTGGTAAAGAAAACTCAGCTACAAAATCTTTAGCATGTCCTGACATGTGATAAGATTTACGTACTGTAGTAATTTTGTTACGAACTTTACCTGGTGCTTGCCAGTTAGAAGCGTTACCTCTTGAGAAGTCAACACCTACTGGTGCATATAATTGCGCCCAAAGATCACCTGCAGTAAATCCTGAAGATAGTACTGTAGCTGCTGCTGGGTTTACTAATTGTAAAGTGTATTCAAAGTTAGAACTTCCTGCATAAGGAGTTGGTTCTTTCATAATACGAGCTAGTTCACCTTTATTGTTTACTAATACGTATGGGAATACAAATCGTTTGTCAGGAAAAACCAATGTAAATGTTGATCCTCCCTGTCCTAAGTTGCTTCCTGCATTTGTCACAGCCACTGGACGAGTTCTCAATTTATGAGTAGCTACACGATATTCGTATTCTAGACGGTCAATTGATTGAACATTACCAGCTCCTTCTGTTAAGAAAGATAGTGGGAATCGTTTATCATCTTTACCCGCTAGGTGCGTAATAATCGGAGATAGTTCAGTTGGCTTAGACAATAATGCATTTGCTAGACTGTTCATGTCTGTCATTTGCGAATCATTATAAAACGTCTTTTGTACGCTAATGTTCGTTCCTTGTAATTGTGGCATAATTATCTAATTTTTTATAAAGTTAAGTTGCATTTTAAAATTGCCATTTATATGTTAAGATCCAAATCATCTAAGTCTACTTGCTTACTCTTACGTCTTTGACGTCCTCGTGCGCTTTTAACTCTTTCCTCATTTCTGGATATTCTATCTCGTAATGACTTAGCATTTGATGTTCTAGCTTTTGTTTCTACCAATTTTGATAAATCAAAACCTTTGAACATTAAATAATCAATAGCGAGTTTAGTATCCATCTCTGCTTCAGAGTGATCTAAATCCCTTTGTGTGCGACCATCTCTAGTCACAGGATTTGAGATATAGTCAAAAAACTTTGACTTCTCTCTCTTCGGAATAGATATACCTGCAAAATCATCAGTACTATCGATGGCTTCATACACACCATTCCAAAACTCTTCTTGCTGTTCTTCCTGCTGAGCTCTTTGTTGTTTCTGCTGTTCAACCAGTTGACTTCTGGATTGTTCTTGCATCTTACCTAGAGCTGATCTAGCAGCTTCAGCTTTCTGGTATAATTTACCAGTATCTTCGTAATCAGTCAGCAGCTCTTTTATAAAATCCTGATCGTGTCCTTTTGTTGCAAAGTAATCAGATAAAATAGCTTTTTGACTTCTTGTATCTTCTTCATCAAAACTTACCTGGTTGTAGTCTAACTGTGGATCATACGCTTGCATAAAATCTCTAGACTCACCACCATTAAGAACGTATTCTAGATGTCTTTGTACTAATGGGAAGTTCTCAAACAAATTGTTTAATTGATCTTCCGCTATCTGTTGTCCAACATCTTGTGTCATTGCTAAGAGACCTTCTTCAGTATCATCATACTCATCCTCGGTATCAAAGCCTAACTTATCTAGTATTGAAGCAACTACTGTAGATGAAGTAGACTTTTCGTCATCTTCTTCGTCATCATCTTCATACTCTTCGTCTTCCTCGTAGTCCTCATCTTCCTCGTCTTCATATTCCTCTTCCTCTTCTTCAACTTCTTCTACGCTTTCAGACTCTTCTAACTCTTCTGCATCCGCGTCAAGCTCTTCAGCTTCTGCGCTCGGTGCGTCTATTGCAAGATCTTCTGCTACCTCTGAGCTTTCTGATCCGCCACCTATCACATCGTCAAATGAAATGTCATCTAAACCGATGCCTTCTTCTCCTGGTTCTATCATAATCTATATATTAATTTTTTACAAAAATAGTTAAATATGTTTGTATTGGGACAAACATATATGTTTTTGGATATGTCTTTATTATATATCACTTATGTCCTTTTTCTACCGCGTCTTAGTGCTTCTTTAGCCCTGGTAAATATGCTTGATACTTGTGTTTTACCCATTACTTTGGCTCTTTGCTCGCCTACAGTAAGGATTTGTATCTTTCTAGCAAATGGTTTATTAACTTTTTTAACCTTAGCTACTGTAGCTCTAGCATCAGCTGGAGTAGCAAATTTAATACCTACAGTATCTTTTGGATTTTCATCTGTGTATAATCTTCTACCACTGCCTTTTGGCTTTTTACCTGTACCTGTTACTGGGTCTTTACCATGCTTAGATCTATAACCACCCTTTTTGTAAGCTGGTGTTTCTATAACTGTACCACGCTTTGGTCCTGTAGGTAAATCTTTAATACCTGGTGGTACATTCTCATACGATTGTACTAGGTGTCCTTGCTCATCTACCTTAGAAATATTGATAGGCACTCTCATGCCTTCAGTATTGAATGATGTATTAGCTGGTACGTCTGGAAAAACCATGCTAGCATCTGTGTTACCCATAGCTTGCTGCTCACGTAAACCTACTTGTTGTTCTTGTGGAGTTTGCGCAACTAGCATATTCTGTTGCTTAGCCTGTGCTTCTGCTTGTAACATCTCTGGTACATTAGCACCTTGGTTAGCCATTTGATACAAGTCTAGTATACTACCTTCAAATCCAGTAGACCTAGCCGTGTCCAATATTTCTCTACGCAGTTGATTATTCAGCATTGCCCTCTCTTGCTATCTGATTTTTCTCGTTGTCATTGTTTGTTTTAGCACCAAGTTCTCTTTCTCTAATATCTAACTCGCGCTGTTTATTTTCAAAGTCTTGCATTAACTTCTGCATATTAAAACTGTCTAGCTCTGGATTCTTTCTAGCCTCTGCATTTATCAACGCTACTTCAATGTCTAACTGTCTATCCTTCTCTTTATCAATAGAAGCTCTTTCCATTTCTTGCTGTTGCATTTGCATCTGCTGTTGAGCTTGTTGTTGCTGTGCTTGTTGTTGTGCTTGCTCTAATTCTTCTGCAGCCTTCTCTGCTGCTTTAAGTTTACCTTTTATCTGACTAAAGTTTTCTGATTCAAACATCTCAGCAACCATAGATGCCTTAGTACCATTCTGTATCATAGCTTGTGCCAAGCCTTTGATCTGATCTAATCGTTGTTGATCTTTACCAGCATCAGATACAAAGATACCATAGTTAGATTCCATGTGTTGCAGTGTATCAAGATCTAAAAAGTCCATAGTGCCATCAGGCATTACAAACATACCCTGCTTACCAGTAAGCCATGCTTCTTTAGAATAGTCAAGTAGTGCTTGTAAGTCTCTTTGTTCTAGCCTAGCAAACTTACGGAATAAATCTTCTGTAATGTGCGACGATTGTAGAATAGCTTGTTGTGAACTAGCCTTACCTTCATATGCACCAATTGTACCTTGTCTTTGCCTAGACACACCAGATATTTTTTCCCATTCATTTAGTATAGATTCTAATAGTGTGATGTATTGTGATATAGTCTTTATTGACATATCTAATACTGATTGATGCTGTGGATTAAGCTGTATACCTTCTTTGTTATAGTCTACCCATGCAATACCTGTACCTTCTACATAGTACATAAACTTGTCCATATCCCACTTCTTAGGTATCATATTAATGTCAAACTGTGAAATAATGTCTTTACTTCTAGCTATTGCTAACTCCATTCTATATTTAAATATATTGTAGTTCAACTGATAAGGTATACCAAGTGATACTAGTGATATGTTGTCAGCATTTATATCAGAGTATTTTCTACCATTAATAGGCAACTTACATGTTGATGCATTGTCAATAGATATTCTTTGGTTAGCTACAGGATTAATATTTATATAGAATCTACCATCAATACGTGTGCCTTCCCATACTTCGTTTACCCATAGATAGGTTACCTTAGCACCCATATCTTTCATCTCCTTAGGCAGTCTAAAGGTTTCATCAACCTCCATCTCTTCCATAGACCCAGTCTCTGGGTCCATGTATTCTAAAAAGCCTATTCTTTTTCTTGACTTCCAATATACAGTAACTACTTCTAATAATCTATTTCTGTACGTATTTGGATCAGAACCAGCTCTTGCTCGTCTGTATAGTAAGTATGACTCAGGATCTGATTGTCTTGGCTCTTCTAGCTCTAATACTTGTTCTTCTGTTAATGATTCGTAGAATGAATCAATAACTGATGATGCATGTACATACTTTCTAACTAATGCCCAGTCACCATCTTCTACAAACTCTATATCTGGATCTTTATCGTAATCAATGTCAATAGGATTAAGAACTTCATAGAAAGGTTCTTTATTTCTTACACCTCTATGTGTGTATACCTCACCAGATACTAGGAAGTGAAACCATGCCTTTTGTAATTTATCATACACCTCTTGTGACTGCATAATATATGTTATAGCATGCTGCCCTTTAATAGCTCTGTTATCTACATAAGTATTTTCAAACTGATCAACTATATGTTTAGGCATAGGAATATCATCTGGAGATTCTATGTTCTGTAATATCTCTGGATTACTTTGTCCCAAAGCTTGTATAAATCTTTGCTGTAAGTTCTGATATATGGCTTGTTGTTTTGCGTTTTCTTTCTCACTTACTGCATCTCCATTCTGTACGGTAACGGTGTAATTCAGAGGTCGTTTAGACTTTTCACCCAAGAGAAGATCAATAATAGGTTTGATAATAGGATAGTTACGCATTTTAGAGGGGAAATTTGTACGGGACTTGCCGTAGGGTTGTGTAACGTAACGATAGTCATCCTCATAAATTACACCGTTGTAATAGTCATATAAGCGTTTAAGGTCATCTTTTCTTTCATTGACCCCATATTGAGATAGCTCTATGTAGGCTTCTACACAGCTTTCTCTCCACTTTTTATTTTTCTTTGATAAAGGCAGCTTTTGCTGCGGTATTTTGTCTCCCCCTAGATACATATCTTGCAAAATTAATTAAATTAATACCTTGTTCTACCCTGTATACATCTTTTATATATACTATTATAAATATAACACTAGTAGTAATTCTTATCAAACCATTCGTTTGATGAATTATCTTCTATTATCTCTTTTACTTCAGCATTGTAAAGTTCCCTAGTGTGGTACATACCTATCATTAGTGCCATCACGCGGTCAAAGTTACCCCTATGGTTAAACTTTATAAGCTCTTGTAATAAAGCTAGATCATATATTTTATGCATGTTAAGTAAAGTCGTTCCGTCTTCTTCTACAGATCTTACTGCATTCAACCAATCTCGTATATACAACTCACCTTGTCTTTTCCTAGCCTCTGTAGTGTGCATACCATAATTACGTTTTACTTTTTTAGATCTCAGCTCTTTCTTATCTAACATCTCAAACTCTTCTTGTAATCTATGCAACTTTCTATGCTGCCTGGCGTATTGTATTACAGCACCACGATCATTCTCAAAGCCAATCTTAGCATTAAAATAATCAGCTAGCATGAATAAATTTTTGTTATATTCGTCCTGCGTGTGTGGCCTACCTACATAGCTAGCAACAATTAAATCATCAGGCTTTGATATATTATTTATTCTCTTTATCACATACGCAGCACCAAGAGAGCTGGAGTCTGCTGATTGGTTTTGTCCATACGGGTCATGGCACACTACATATAGGTTATGCGGAGTTTGTCCCTCCTGGTTCCTATAAGGACCTTCGTAGAGAACAATGGCTCCTACCAGATTATCTTCTTTACGATGTGGAAATCGAAGGATGGGCCTAGCATCACCATCAGGTTCAAACTTTATCTTGTTATCTTTACTATAATACAATCTACCAGCTGTACCTATAGCATGTAGCTTGTTAGCTTTTACTTTATTGTATTGTTCTTGTAGTGATGATATGTCAAATAAATTTGATGATACTTGTAATGTAGCTTCACTAGGGCATAGTGGGTGTTCAGCTATATACTGATCGTATGCTTTTGGGTCATTAGTGCCTTTCTTTTTATTTCTATTACCTTGCTCAAAATCTGTGGCCTCTTCTATCATAGAGTTACCATCATCATCAATAAATCCCTCTAAGTTCTCAAAGATGGGTACAAAGTATCCACACTCCGTACCCATAGCCCCATCATCCCATTCGTTTTTAAAAGATAAACAGTCATATGACTCTGGATTGTAGAATAGTTCTTCCATACCTGCAAAGTCTACACCCTGTGTACCACCTGTACCAAAAGCAATCATAGTACCTAGTGTCTTACTACCCTGACGCATAGTTGGCATAGCTACTTCCCAAGCTTTTAGTAGTCCTGGGAATGATCCTGCCTCTTCAAAAAATATAAGTTCACCTGCTTTACCACGGACTTTATCTGGGTCATCTTTCAATGACACGCCTATGATCTGTGACTTCATACCCATCTCTACAAGTGCACCATTTACATTCTTTTTGTACCCAGATTGCTTGTGCATCTCTCTATCTCGCAGTCTTGGCTGTGTCCATGCTGTATTATCGTCTACAAATGACATAATATCCCAAGCTTTGGACAGTAAACCATCCCCAATTAGGTATTCTTTCTGTCCTGCAAAGACATAGTTCTTACTATTACGCACATGAAAGTAGTTACGTACAAGCATAGCAGCAGCTTTGTAAGAAAATCCTTTACGACGCGCTTTTAACACTGTCATATGCTTGTTTTCTTTCCTACATCTGTCTACTGCAGTAAAATATTTCCAATCTCCGTCGTAAAATGCTGGGAATGTACGCTCTCTTCGCGCTATAATTGTACCATCTGGTAGTTCTTCATCAACAGATCTGTCGATAGGGCAATAATTTAGATAGAAATAGTGATTGCCTGTAATAGTTATACCATTGTGTGTATATCCATACAGACATCGCTGTCTTTCTTCGTCCCAATATTCAAAGTAAGGCTTAGTGCCAGGTAATGCATCTGTGTAATAACCGTTCTTTAGGTACCTACTAGCTGCTGGAGCTAGTCCTGTGGTTCCTTTGAAAACTTTACTTTTATGTTCTGTAACTCCTGACATTTTTCGTATTCTTCTATGCTTATAAAATGATCTATTAGTAAATCTAGTGTAGCTTCATCTCTACCATCGCCTTGTACTGGATCAAATGGTAAATAAAACTCATTAACACTACCAGTTAAATCAGCTTCTTCAAATATATCATCAAGAGTTATTCTTTTTGTGACGAACTTATACGCATTGTCCATTGCTGCGTTATAATCTTCTATGTCATCTAAAAAATCCATCTCTCAAATCTACGAACTATATTTGTTAACTACAACCCCACCTCGTGTATTTGTATTTATTTGTTCTTGCTTGGCTACTTGCTCTTCTAGTTTTGATAATCCATCAACTACATCACCCATCTTAGATAAGTTAGCAACTAAGTCTTTTGCATGGAATATAGGTCTACCATTATCATCCATAAGCGTAAGATCTACAGTTTCAAAATACTTCTGTAGTTTTATAACAGATGATCTAGCTGCATTTAGCAATTTTACTGCTGATGTTTCTTTGAGCTTTCTATATGTGCTACAAGCTGATTGTACTTTTGTAGATACTTTGTGATCTTTACCATATACTCCTAATGTAACTTCATCATGCCTAGCTTCTAAGTCATATACTGCATATGGTGATCTGTGATCGCACATAAAGTAAACATATGCAAGCTCTTTAGCGTTTAAGTCCTTAAACTCCAAAATACTTTTAGCATATGGAGAAGGCACTGCTACATTATCAACTATCTCTAGTAATTCCATTTATTATATCTCTTCTTTCTTTCTTTGAGTAGAATCTACCAAAGTATGGCAGTCTTACACTATCAAACTTACCGTTTGACATAATCTTTGTCACATACTTAAACTGACTGTTTACAATCTTCTCTACTTTTTCCAAAGGTAAGTTATACTTTGTTGCCAGAGTTTGTATTATCTCCTTTTTTGACTTCGCCATTGTCTTGTGCCTTCCATTTGTTTATAGGACATGTGGTTGTTTTCCACTTTGCTTTGTGTTCTATCAAACACCCACACTTACCACATCTCATTTTATCTCTTATTATATACTCACAACTATTACAGTCAGATAATCTAGCTGTATAGTCTTCAGAACTTACGTTTGGAGCCCCTTCAGAAATATATTTAGTAAGATCTTTACTAAAACTCTTAGTCATTTGCCAAATACTAGGCAGTTTGTTTTCACTCATTCCAATTAATATTTACTTCTACCTTTTTAGTGTTCAAGTCTAATAATCTATTTAACATATAGTTTTTGCCGTCTTTACGTATAGCTCTTTTATCCTTCATCTTCTTTACGTAGTTGTTTAGTGTGTTAAAGTCTACTAATCCTAAAGACTTTGCAGCTGCCTTCTTAACTTTAGCAGAGCATATATTAGGATCTTCAAGTATATTAGCAGAATCTACAAGTGTTGCTAAAACTCGTACTTCTGTAGTAGTAAGATTAAACACACCGTTCCAAAATTGTAAATATTTTAGTGTAGAGTTTACGTTAATCGTTATCTTTTGTTCCATTCTCTTGTTCTTTTTCCTGTAGATAGGCAGCAAGGATGGCTTCGTACTGCTCTATCTTTAGTTTTTGGTTTTCTAGTAATTCATATACAGCATACTCTACTTTTAGAGGTTGACCATCTATGTATATTCTCCTTTTATTTTTCTTCTTTTCCGCTTTCATCCTGTACTGTAATTATCAAAGTATATTCATGATCCCCTATTAGAACCTGTATATCCCATGTACAATTAATATTCTTCTCTGACCACATTTCTAATTTTTTTTCAAATTCATCGTATAGTGCAAACAACTCTTCCCAACTACTTGTCTGAAACTTTGTCCTGATCATCCTTAAACTGTATTGTTGCTCTATCGTTTTCTACCACAATAGTAGCAGTTTTAGATTGTCTGTTAAACTCGTCTATATATTTAGATATATCTTCTCTTGTACACAAGAATGACAAGAACACAGACATTTCTTTGGCTGCTCTGGACGTATTATTCTTTAGATCGTTAGTTTTGTGGGTATGTTCTATAAGTTCTAAGTAGTCATCCAGGTTGATTGTAACTGTTCCTGGCACTTTCATTAGAATTTACCTAATACTTGGAATTCATTAACAAACAAGTACTGTACTTCATCAATATGAATTAGCATTGCCTCTGTATTTGGATCTACCATGATCTTGTCACCTACAGTACATTGCGTAACTTGCGGTCCTACCGCCAATACTTCTACTATGTTTGTTTGTAATTGTCTTGCAGTCTCGTCATCTAGAATGATGCCTGCGTCTGTCTTCTTTTTGTCAGGTCTTGGTACTACTATCCATGCACCAAATGGTTGAAATGTGAATTTTTTTGCCATTGCTATCTATAATTAGTTATAAATGCAAAGGTATAATAAAATAATTTACAAATCCAAACGTTTTGTAAAGAACTTCACATATGGATATAGGAAGACCCTAGGAGATTTGCTGATTTCAGTTGGAATTTTACCGCTGGCAGTGCTGTCTTTTGGACTACCTAAGGACACTAATACTGGTGTTTATTCACCGCACCTACCTGTGTGCAATGTGCCCTAACCGTTGGCTATATCCGCCCTTTTAGAAGCTATTGGAGAAAACTCTAATCTATATTTAAGATCTACAATCCAACGTCTGACCCCATAACTACCTCTCGGCCCTCTGGGGTGATACACATATTGTGTGCTTCTGAATGCAAAACTACTAAAAAAAATTTAACTACCAAAATCTTTGAGAGCGTAGACCAACTATTGCAAAGACCCCCACTAGCTTTCGGGTTTGGGATAGTCCCGCCTATAATTAATAACAATTGTGATATGAATAAAATGGTAGAGATTGCTTGGGTTAGTCCTAAGCTAATGAACAGTAACGGCGTGCCAATGCGCTTCGCTATGGGTAATGATGGACATCAGGCTTGGGATGAAGCCACAGAGTGTCTCATCACTATTGAACCTTCTAGGTTCTATACTGAAGACGAAACCTTGTTTGACAAGGTTATCGTAGGTAATAAATTTATGAAGAAAGAGTCTTAGGACTCTTTTTTTTATTTTACCTACCTACCTTACAACAATACGACACGGTTAAGAGTGTGTATACTAGACTGTATTCACCACTTTTTCCCACTTTTACTAACCCAATAGGTTTATCCCTATTACATTATATAACATTATAGCCTCACTCATAAGACGGAAGGGAATACCTGATGACTAAGTACGACGCAGAGTCTGGGCTTGTTTTTATTAACCTTTTAATACTTACATTATGTCTTATTATTCTTACGGCAGACTCAAGTTCTGTTATCAATTATTTTCTTTCTTCGCCTTCATAGGTGTTATTGCATTTATGGTTATGGCAGTTCATAATCTTTCAATACTATACGGCTGTGCATCAGGCATATTCGCACTACTATGTGCAGGCTGTGTCAAAAGGTCTGAAATGTATCAGACTAAGATGGATAACTGGAGTTACAAACATTATCTAGATAAAGATGAATAGTAACTATACACTTAAGGACTTTGGAGTACTGATCGTACTCTTTGTCCTTGCGGTGTGGTTAACATCGTGCGATAAAAGAGAAGATGAGTATAATGATATGATGTCAACAGCTACTGTTGCTGTCATGGAAGATAACTCTTACACTTCGTTTGTTACATATAGCTGCGATGATACAGTAAACACATACATTGTAGAAGATGTACAGTTTGGTGTAGCATACGTAGTTAACCTAGCTCGTATACCATTTATCAATGATATAAATGACGAGTTTGAGTTTTATGCTATGAAAGATGGCATAAAGTATACAGGAGATGACGTACTACAACGTTTAGTACCACCACCTGGTCTTAGTCTTATCAATGTTCTTGTTGATGAACAAATACCATACAACAAAAAGATTAGTGTGTATGTATTAAAAGAGCATATTCAAGACTACGAATACTATATACAAAAAGGATCTAATGTAGTTAAACTACAGATAGATTGGATATACTAAATCTCGTCGGGGTTTCCCTAACCAACTGACTATGCTTTACGCTAAAGGTTGGACGAGATATAAATTTGCGGACAATTCTAAGGGGTTACAAGCCGACCCGAATCGCGTGTGAAGTTTCTTCACGGTACCAAAGGCTAGATATAAGATATGAGATAGAACATAAATGCATTTATTCCGCAGTTTCCTCTACTTATATTGCAGACATAAAGAGAGTTGGCTAGTGCACATAGTCACCACACACTGAAAACTAAATGTAAAATACAGAGATAATTGAAGGGACTCTGTACTCTCTTTTATATTAACATTATTAACATTACTTATATTTAAACGACATGGAAAACACATTAGAATTTAGAGATGAACAATTTGATATATTAAATCATCACAACACATTACCTCTTGGTGGTAATATGCCTGGAGAAGGCAAACCGATACCAAAACTTAATAATAACACATTAAAGTTTAAGGATATTCTATGGCTTAGAGACTATAACTATTATAATACACGTGCAAGTCTCAAATACAGAGCATTTATAGACTTTGATAACGGATGGTATGTATCTATTATAAATGGAGACCATGCTTTTGCAGACTTCGATGAATATGAGATGGCAATATTTAATTCAAAAGGACAGATGATAAATCCTTTTGGATGTTTAACTTACATGAGCGATACGGATGAATGGTATGGAGAAGTTCTAGAACGACTTGACCCAGAAGGTGTAGAAGAGTATCTTTTGAAAGCTTCTAAAGCAGATTTTGAAGATACTGGTGAGTGTATTATCGTCTAATAAAATATTCACCCTGAAGGTTGACTACGGTCATTTAGAAGCCTTTCACTTCTGCAGGAGTAACGGGGATGCCTGAGCAAGCATTAGTAACTGCTCTAATAAACAGAGGACACTGCTGAAAGTGTGTCAAGCTAACCACATTTATTAACCTTTTATACATTATTAACATGCGCTACGTAGTTACTTACACTGCAAACAGTTGTGATGAACACGATTGTGACCCAATCTATCACACACACAAATTTTCTAGAACTTTTAGGGATGAGATAGATGCCTTACATTTTCTAGGTGAATGCACAAGCAATCACAAAGACCTTCACGCAATAGAAGAACCAGTTGAAACTGAAGAAACAGAGACACTGAAAACATTTGTTGACCACGAAGGAACAATTATCTATTATTATTAATCATTATTAACATTATTATCATGGCAAATTTATTGCACAGTGGTGACCTTAACACTTTAAAACTAGGTCAAACTTTACTTACAAGATTCAGAAAGATTGAAGGTGGCTTTGTCCAAATGGAATTGGCAGAAGTCAAAGAAGGATCTCGCGGCTTGTCAGCTGCGTTTGTATTTAATCAATCTGATAACAGATTTAGTAGAAACTCTGCACGAAGAGCGTGGCAACCAGCTACACCTTCTGATGTAGAGACTGCACTTGGTGTCTCAGTTGGAGATGCTGAAGGATGGGAGATGGATGACATGGGTAATGAGATACTTACCGTGAATGTTCTTAATCCGGTTGCTTCTTTTGAAGGACAAGAGTTCCCATTACGAGTTCAAATTGTAGAAACTACTGAGCCAACAGAATGGCAAAGAGCTAATGTTCAAACCACTGCAAAACGTAAGGGTAAGGACGGAGAGTTTATTCTACACAACGGTGAATACATATTCACTCGTTCCTCTATTGTATTCAACGAGCCAGTAGATGTGTATTTAGAGGCTGATACAGCACCTGTACAGAAGGCTACTATCGAGAAAGTTGATATTGCAACAGGAGAGATAGTAAACTAGTATAAATAAAATGGGTATATCACTTGCGTGGTATATCCATTTTTACTATATTTGCTAAGTTTTATAAAGAATATTTATACATAATTATCTAAATCATTGAAAATGAATACATTAATTAAAAGCGCAGGTAAGGTAGTAGCTACAGTATCTGCATCACACAATGTCACAGTAACTGAAAAAATGATTACTATTGACTTGTTCAACACCACGACTAAAACCAAAACCAAAAGACGTGGCAGACCTACAGGGTCTACAAAGAAAACTACTAAGTCTAAGACTAAGTAGTAATAATTTCACACAATTGTTTTTTATTGATGATGAAGGGGCCTTGTGCCCCTTTGTTGTCTCAATACTTTTAACTATGAATAATACAATTTTAACCAGAGATGAAGTATCGTTACTTATACACAGTGTACAGCGTACTCTTATAAACCTTGAAAAATACGATGAAGCTAGTGAAATAGTCCGTAAGCATAGAGTGTTGCTTGAAACATTGTTAGGTATAGAGCAAGATCTTCATATAAATAGAGAAAAAGAACCAATAAATGTTTACAAATAATGGGAAAGATGAAAGAAATATACATGGACTTGCAACAAGGCTATGATCAAGAATTAAAAGCTGCATATATGACAGCTGTAAAAGATAACAGAGATACTGTTTTTGTTCACGGTAGGGAAGTATCACTAGCTTATGCTGAATACTTACTACAGTTTGATGAAACTTTCTTAAAACAGTTTAGAGATGATTACATTAATAACAAAGACAACGAGTCTTAGTGACTCGTATAAACTAGGTACTATTGAAGACGTGGTCAAGTACTGCCACAACAAAAAAGTTCTAGGTGTTGATACAGAAACTGAAGGCTTTGACTTCACATGTAAGAAGATGATTATGTTTCAGATTGGTGATGAACATCAACAGTTTGTCATTGATACTAGATTCATAGACATCAGTCCTTTGAAGAACATACTAGAATCACCAGCTATAACAAAGATATTTCACAATGCTAAGTTTGACTACAAGTTTATTAAGAAGTGGTCAGGCATAGAGTGTGATGGAGTTTACGATACGTTTTTGGTTGAGCGAATACTATCTTGTGGTCGTCACATAGGTTATGGACTGAAAGACCTCTGTAAACGCTACTTAAATGTAGAATTAAATAAGGAAATCAGAAACCAATTTATAGGGTTATCCGGTGAAGCCTATCGTGATGACCAGATAGTGTATGGTGCCAAAGATGTAGAGTATCTATGTAAACTACGTAAGCTACAGCTCCCAAAAATACAAGAGTTTAAACTACAACGTGTGGTAGAACTTGAAAATCGTGCGGTGTTAGCATTCGCTGATATTGAATACAATGGTATTGATATTGATAAGGATGCTTGGGAGGTCATTGCACGGACAAGCGAGCAAGAAGCCTTGGACATGAGGGATGAGTTAGATGATTTGGTTATGGTTACCACTGAGTTATCAAGCTTCGTGCTATCTCATGTTCAAGGTGACTTGTTTACACCACAAGAAGAACTACGTAAAGTAGGGATCAAATGGACTAGCCCTACACAAGTTCTCAAGGTATTTCAAAAACTAGTCCCTGAACTAGAAGACGTTAACGGTAAGAAGATGTACAAGTACAGACGTCAGCATAAGGTTATTGATTTGTATGTTAAGTACAAAGAAAAGATGAAGCTGGCTACTTCTTATGGTAATGACTTTTTTAAATTTGTATCAAGCGATGGTAAAATACATACACAATTTAATCAAATACTTGACACTGGACGCGTCGCATCCAAGAAACCAAACATGCAACAGATACCTGCGGACAATAAGTTCCGCAATTGTTTTCTGGCTCCTGACAATTGGTGCTTTGTATCTAGTGATTATTCTTCTCAAGAACTTAATGTAATTGCATTTGGTAGCAAAGATCCTGTATGGATAAAAGCTCTTAAACAAGGACAAGACTTGCACAGTGTATGTGCTGACTTAGTTTATGGTAGAGAGTGGTATGAGGCAGCTGAAGAAGACTGTGCCTATTTTGTAAACG
>VMHT01185350.1_pt1 | contig 63518 bp, 50 predicted proteins | sample 4693611 | NCBI WGS metagenome assembly VMHT01 (sample SAMN12280063, study PRJNA550983) | marine metagenome | isolation source: seawater sampled from same location over 5 years 0.02-0.2 micron viral filtrate | place: USA: collected off the coast of southern California halfway between the port... ...
AGATTAGCATTGGTAAACCCCCAGGCTACAGCACCATTGGTACCCACCACGATGCCGGGCAAACCGGGTAAACTGACCCCGGTCACCTGCACCTGCTGATTATTACGGGTGTAATTAAGCTGCGCCCGGTACCAGATAATCGGTACCCGTAGCCCCAGGTGCATGTCGTTGGCCAGCATACCCTGGCCCGAGGTGGTTAACTGTCCCGACACGGCCCAATTATTGCTGCCAATATCCGGCGGCGGCAATCCTTGCCAACGTGCGGTGGTTTGGGCCTCCAGCGCTGGTATATCTCCGGTGTAAGGCGGCAGGGTTGACCCTTGCAGGGCCGCCTGATACTCGGAGCTTTGCTGTAAAAAGCGCAGCATATCCTCACCAAAATAGCGCCGCACTCCGGTGCGCGCCAGATCCAGCTCGACCTGTCCCAACTGTAAATCCATATACATGGAGAAAATCACCAGCAGACTGTCTTCTGGCGTCCAGGGGGCGGGCTCATACCTGGTCAGCCAGTATTCAAAGGTACGGACTTTTGCATCGTTTAAAGCTGTATTCACCCCTTTGCTATACCGGGCCAGCAGGGTGCGCTGAGCCGAAGGTAAGCGGGTCAGCAAATTGCGGGCCCGGGCCCGGAACTGATGAAAGCGCGCTTTGCGGTCGGCATCCAGGGCTTTAGAGCCTAACCAACCTGATAGCTCACCGGCGGCCACCTTGCGTTGTAAATCCATCTGAAAAAAACGGTCCTGGGCGTGGGCATAACCTAACGCAAAAGCCGCATCCGGCCGGGTCGAAGCATGAATAACCGCTTGTCCCAACGCATCGCGTTGTAATTTCACCGTAGCTGACAGCGTTGGGCTCTGTACAGTCCCTTCAAGCTGTGGCAGGCTCTGGTTTAATAAAAAAAACGCACTTCCTGCCGCCAGCAATACGATAAACAATACACTGAAAAACAACCATTTTATCCATTTACCCACGTGCGATACTCCCTGTTTTTCTCTATCGTAACGGTTTGGGCGTGGGAATTGAAGAATAAATAACCAGGAGTTGTCATGGGCCCGTTAATGCTCGACTGTACCGCGTATGAGCTTAGCGCTCAGGAGCGCGAAATGCTGGATCATCCGCTGGTGGGCGGAGTGATATTATTCGCCCGCAATTATTACGATAAAGCTCAGCTGAAGGCATTGATTCGCGCGATTCGCCAGGCCGCGCGACAGCCACTATTGATTGCGGTAGATCATGAGGGTGGGCGGGTTCAGCGCTTTCGAACCGGTTTTACCGAACTACCCGCAATGGGAGCCATACTGCCTGCGGTGAATCATGATATGGCAAAAGCCAGCGAACTGGCTAATGCCTGTGGTCAGATACTGGCCTATGAATTACGCGAACTTGACATAGATATGAGCTTTGGGCCGGTGCTGGACATCGATGGCTGCTCTACGGTAATCGGCGATCGGGCTCTGGCGGATAACGCCGAAGCGGTTATTGCCCTGGCTTGTGCACTAATTGATGGTATGCAAACCCAGGGCATGCCGGTGACCGGTAAACATTTTCCCGGTCATGGTAGTGTGGTGGCTGACTCCCACGTTGCTCTACCGGTGGATGAGCGTACTTTCAGTGAGATTGAACATACCGACATGGTGGTGTTTAAACAGCTGGTTAAAAAGCTCGATGCGGTGATGCCTGCCCATGTGATTTATGAGCGAGTCGATCCACAGCCGGCCGGTTTTTCTGACTTCTGGCTGCAATCGGTGCTACGCAGGCAAATGCAGTTTGACGGGGTCGTTTTTTCCGATGATTTATCGATGCACGGGGCCAGTGTGGCCGGCGGTTATCCGCAGCGGGCGCAGCAGGCTTTGCAGGCTGGCTGTGATATGGTGCTGGCGTGTAACAATACCGCGGGGGCTATCGATATTCTGGATACCCTGCCACATCCGGCTTCTGTAAATCGCCGTTTACTTGCCTTTAATCAACGCCAGCGAGCTACGGATGCCCGGGGTAACTACCAGCAAGCGCTATCTGCGATCAACTTTTTAAGGCACCGCTAACGCATGACGATTAATTACAAATGGGTTGGGCTGAGCGTGTTAGGCGCCACGGGTAGCTGGCTTTGGCTGACAACCACCAGTTTAGACAGTGCTCAGGCGCTGACCGCTGCACTGACCGTGTTGATTGCAATGCTGTGGGTGACTGAAGCGATGCCAATAGCACTTACGGCTTTGGTGCCGTTTGTGGCGTTTCCGATGGCGGGGGTGATGACCTATCAAAACGCCGCTTCAGCGCTGGGCAGCCATGTTATTTTGCTACTGATGGGCGCCTTTATGTTGTCCAAGTCGCTGGAAAAGTCCGGCGTGCATCAGCGCCTGGCGGTGTATATGCTCAATCTTACCGGGGCCAGTAGTGCCCGACGGCTGGTATTAGGTTTTATGTTGACCTCAGCCATCCTGAGCATGTGGATCTCAAATACGGCTACGGCATTGATGTTACTGCCCATCGCGATGGCCATCATCAATGCCATGCAGTCAGACCGGCTGGCCGTAGCCCTATTGCTGGGCATTGCCTATGCTGCCAGCCTGGGCGGCATAGGTACACCTATCGGTACCCCGCCGAACATCATCTTCATGAATGTGTACACTCAGGTTAGTGGCCAGGAAATCAGCTTTTTGAACTGGATGTCCACCGGTATTCCAATTGTTATGGTGGGGATACCACTGATGGCTCTCTGGCTAACACGCTCGGTGGGTGTGATGCCGGACGTACGCTTGCCGAAAGCCGGGGAGTGGAGTAGCGCCGAACGCCGGGTACTTATTGCGTTTTGCGTAGTTGCCATGGCCTGGATTTTCAGACCTTACTGGACCACCTGGCTAAATATGCCCAATGTCAGCGACAGCACGATTGCCATCGCCGGGGTACTGCTGATGTGCTTAATACCCGATGGCAACAAGGACAAACCCGGCCAGATTCTTGACTGGGACACTGCCACTCAGATCCCCTGGGGACTGTTGCTGGTGTACGCTGGCGGGATTTGTTTAGCTCAGGCATTTGTGGCCTCGGGCCTGAGTGACCGGCTGGGCGATGCATTCAGTGGTCTTGCTACCTTGCCCTTATTAGGCGTGATATTGCTTCTGTGTCTGTCGGTCAGCTTTATTACCGAGGTGACTTCGAATACGGCCACCGCCACATTACTGATGCCGATACTGGCCAGTGCGGCGGTGGCGATGGAAGTGGATCCGTTAGTACTGATGATGCCGGCGGCCATGAGTGCCAGCTGCGCGTTTATGATGCCGGTGGCAACGCCCACTAATACCATTGTGTACAGCAGCGGGAAACTCAGTGTGCCGGTAATGGCCCGCGAAGGCGCGATTCTAAATGTTCTGCTGGCGTTTGTGATCACCGCCGGCGTTGCTCTTACCCGATTTTAGCAACGCTGCGTTGATCTGGGCGCTCGCTTTACCGATAACAGGCAGGCTCAGCGCTGCCTGTTATCGTGAAGGGACCTGAATATCACTGGTACCCGCATTATGATTCAGGCTACGGGCGAGCACAAAAAAGTAGTCTGATAAGCGGTTGATATAGGCCAGCGTGGTGGCGGGGACCGGGTGGGCCAGACCGGCGGCCACCAGGGTACGTTCGGCGCGCCGGCATACCGTACGACACACGTGGGCCTGAGCCGCGCTTACATGCCCGCCGGGCAAAATAAAGTGTCGCTGCGGTGCCAGGGATTCGCTTAATGCATCAATACGCTGCTCTAATGCGCTGATATCAGCCTCGCTCAGTGTTGAGGTTGCCGAAATAGCATAACCTAACTGAAACAGATTTTGTTGTATCTGCTGCAGCCACTCAGTTTCCTGAAGAGCACCGTCTGGGTCAGTGTCGCGGGACTGACAATAACATGCCAGCAGACCTACATGACTATTGAGCTCATCAATATCACCATAACAGTCTAAAATGACATCTGACTTTGCCACTTTAACCGGTTTATCTGCATAGATTCGGGTTTGGCCGCCATCGCCGCCACGGGTGTATATTTTCATTTTAAAGCTCTTCTGGAAGCTCGGCCCGGCGAATTTTTATCGCCATGCCAAATAACGGATGATCAAAATAATGCAGCTGTTTGCTAATGACTCTGCGCATTTGATGGAAGGGGACCGATACCAGCTCGTAGCGAGGTTCGGCGCCGCTGGCAATATCATGGATGGTCATAGGAACCGGTTGCCGATAATACATTCTGGATTCGATATGCAGATACGGTACGCGGTTGATGTTTTTCAGGTACACCCTGATATAACCATCTATTTGCCAGATGGGGGCATTGTAAGCCACACTGGCTTTTTCTACCTGGGCCTGTAGTGAGGTGGTGGTCTTTTCACTGGCTGCCATCATCTGGGTAAACGACACATCTTCACTGCTTTCAAGTTGCGCGTCTAGTGCTTCAAAAAAGCTTTTTTCAGGGACCTCGTCGTCTTCAAAACGGTGGTTGTCAACATCCACAGTGGTGACCGCATGGCTCCTTTGCTGGCCTGACAAATCAAACTGACGCGCATAGTTTTTACCCGCAAATACCCGTACCGAGGCGGCATTTTGCTGACCAAATTCCACCGGTTGACGCCAGGTAGTGTGCAGCAGCCGGGTCAGTCCGCGGGCACTACGAACCTGGGCCGATAAACCGGTCAACTCGTTCGCCTGAGGGCTCAGAATACGGGCGGTAGTGAGGTCGGTATTGTCAGCACTGTCGCCCCGGGGAGTAATAGGCACTTCTTCGGGCGAAGGCAGCGCGTTGTCGGGGTTCCAGACCTGCCACTGGTTGTTTTCAAACACAATCCAGGGCTGGGGCTGCTCACAATAACGGGTCTGCGGCACCGTTATGGGAGACGTATCCGGCCAGTTGAACTCAAGCCAATAACCCGCAATTTGCCAGGGATCCGGGGCAGCCTCGCCGGCGTTTTGTGCTGATACCTCAAACGAGGCACTGGCATAGGGCGTTATCGGTAAGGCCGGCGCGCTGGGGGCTAACGATGCATCCTCTGCCGCTAAGGCGGGGGTGCGCCCCTGTTGCCAGCGCTGATGAACCTCGATAAGCTCCTGAAGACTGGGTTTAGCGACATACAAGGGCGACGCGCTTTGCCCGCATACCGGCAGATTTTGTTTCAGGCCGCTGATATCCGGACGCAGCAATGCATCCAGTAAATCCCAGTCAGCACTTACCGGGGCCAGGGTTTCGGCATACTCAAATTGTTCCTTGGTTTGTGAGACCGCCTGTCCCCGATCAAATAGCAGCACCTCCACATCAAACCACCAGTCAGAACTGGCCATGGCGCTATGTGTAAACCACAAACAGGTGGTGGCCAGTAATGCTTTGTGCGAGAACTTCATTTAGCGCGTCTCCTTGGCAAAATCATTCAATATGGTCTGGGTCAGCTCGATACGCTGCGCGGCGGTTTCGGTCTGTTTCACAATTTTAAGCTTACTGCTGCCTTCAAACCTGAAGGTTTTTGGCTGGGTTTGTACCAGCTGAATAATATAGCCGGGATCGACCGGGGTGTTAGCATTAAACTCAATACTGCCGCCAGCCCCGGACAAATCGATTTTACTGATCCCCAGAGATTTGGCGATAATTTTAAGTTCAGCTACCCGCACCAGATTTTTAGCAGCATCGGGAAGCAGACCAAAGCGGTCGATACATTCTACCTGAAACTCATCAATTTCAGCCTTACTGGTGCAACTGGCCAGCTGTTTGTACAAAGATAAGCGCGTATTGACGTCGGCAATATAATCATCGGGCAGCAGCGCGGCAATCCGCAATTCAACCTCAGTCTGCCCGCTTAAAGAGTCATCCAGTGACGGCTCACGACCTTCTTTGAGCGCCGTTACCGCCTTGTCGAGCATATCCATGTACAGGCTGAAGCCGACCGTGGCTATCTGACCCGACTGTTCATCGCCTAACAATTCACCGGCGCCACGAATCTCAAGGTCGTGGGTAGCCAGCGCAAATCCGGCCCCCAGATCTTCCAGATTGGCAATCGCTTCAAGTCGCTTACCGGCATCTTTGGTCATGCGTTTGGGATGGGGGGTGAGTAAATAAGCGTATGCCTGGTGATGAGAGCGTCCCACCCGGCCCCGCAATTGATGTAACTGTGCCAGTCCCAGGCGATCGGCCCGGTCCATAATGATAGTATTGGCAGAAGGGACATCAATGCCGGTTTCGATGATGGTTGAGCACACCAGTACGTTGTATCGCTGGTGATAAAAGTCGCTCATGACCCCTTCAAGTTCACGTTCGCGCATTTGCCCATGACCGATAGCCACCCGCGCCTCTGGCACAATCTCACCAATTTCTTCGGCGGTACGCTCAATGGTTTCAACTTCATTATGTAAAAAGTAAACCTGCCCACCACGTAATATTTCCCGCATGATGGCCTCACGAATCACCGCCTGATTGCGCTGCTGAACAAAGGTTTTTATCGCCAGCCGGCGGGCAGGGGGCGTGGCAATAATGGATAAGTCCCGCATCCCGGACAACGACATATTTAAGGTCCGCGGAATAGGCGTGGCAGTTAAGGTTAAAATGTCGACATCGGCGCGCAGGGCTTTGAATTTTTCTTTTTGACGCACCCCAAACCGGTGCTCTTCGTCAATAATCACCAACCCCAGATCTTTAAAACGAATATCTTTGCTAAGCAGTTTGTGGGTGCCTACCACAATATCCACGGTGCCGTCGGTGAGACCTTCCGCGACCGATTTCTGCGCTTTGGCGCCCACAAAACGGCTCATCACCTGAATATTGAATGGCCACTGGGCAAAGCGGTCTCGAAAGTTTTCATAGTGTTGTTGTGCCAGCAGGGTGGTCGGCACCAGAATAGCAACCTGCTTCCCTTGATTTGCAGCCAGATAGGCGGCGCGCATGGCAACTTCGGTCTTACCAAAGCCTACATCACCACACACCAGCCGATCCATTGCCTGAGGGCTGCCCATATCCTGAATCACCGCGTTGATGGCCTGTTGTTGATCGGGGGTTTCTTCAAACGGAAAACTATCGGCAAAACTCTGGTATTCCTGCCATTCAATAGGATAGGAAAACCCGGGGTTCGCCGCCCGCTTTGCATACACATCCAGCAGTTCGGCCGCCACATCGCGAACCCGCTCTGCCGCTTTTTGTTTGGCTTTGGTCCAGGCGTCAGAGCCCAGGGCATGCAAGGGGGCATGCTCAATATCGCCCCCGGTATAACGGGAGATTAAATGCAGCGATGCTACCGGCACATACAGCTTAGACTGTTTGGCATATTCAATACACAGATATTCGGTGGTCACCCCGCCGGCATCTAAGGTTTGCATGCCGATGTATCGGCCTACCCCATGGTCCAGGTGCACCACCGGCTGGCCGACATTTAACTCGGCCAGGTTGCGAATAATCGCATTTTCGTCGGTAGTACTGCGCTTTTCCCGTAACCGGCGCTGACTGATTTTATAACCCAGTAACTCGGTTTCGGTCACTATCAACAGCGCGGTATTATCGTCTGACCAGCTGAAACTGTTTTCAACCAGACCTACGGTAATGCCCACGGGGGCATCGGCTTCACAAAACTGAGCAAAATCGTCAAATTGTTTAGGCTTGATGTCTGCTTTTTTAAGAATCTCCAGCATATTTTCGCGGCGACCCTGGGACTCGGCCACAAACAACATCCGGCCGTTTGCCTTGCCCGCGTTCTGTAAGGTGGTGAGCAAGGCTTCTGCGGGCTGTTTTTTCTGAGGATTCAGAGCAATATCGTTAAGCTTAATGCTGGGCGCGTTGGTAAAGCCTGGCTTGTCATCTACGGGAGCTTCGAGCAAGGTTACCCGGGGCCATTTTTTGATTTGCTCGAACAAGGCGTTCATCGGCAAAAACAGCTCATCGGGGGGCAGTAGTGGCCGGGTTAAGTTGTAGCGATGTTGCTCGTACCGTTCGTTGACGTCTGCCCAGAAAAAATCACTGGCCTGCTGCAAATCACTGTGCAGCATCAATTTGGTATCAGGGTGCAGATAATCAAACAGGGTGGCGGTGTGTTCAAAAAACAGTGGCAGATAATATTCTACGCCACTGGGCATGGTCCCTTTACTGACCTGAGCAAACACCGATTCCTGCGCCTGACTGGAATCGAAACGGTCCAAAAACTGTTGCCGAAACAGGGTGATGGCATCTTTGTCGGTAGGAAACTCCCGGGCCGGAAGCAGCCGTATTTCGGATACCGCGTCACTGGAACGCTGCGATTCGGGGTCAAAATAGCGGATGGATTCAATTTCATCATCAAACAAATCTAACCGGAACGGACGCTCACTGCCCATAGGATACAAATCAATAACCGAGCCGCGGATGGAAAATTCACTGTGGCTCATTACCTGGCTAACATGCAGGTAGCCGGCTTGTTCCAGGTTCCGGCGGAACTGTTCCCGATCCAGCGTTTGTCCCTGGTTCAGCATCAGCAGATATTTGTTAAGATAATCCACCGGCGCCAGCCGTTGCATCAGGGTATTTACCGGAACAATAAACAGGCCCTGGCGCTGACTGGAAAAATGGTAAAGAGTCTCCAACCGCTGCGAAATAATATCCTGGTGCGGGGAGAACATGTCATAGGGCAGGGTTTCCCAGTCAGGAAACAACGGCACATGGGCAGCATCGGTATTGAGGAAAAAAGCAATTTCACGCTGCAGTTTAAGCGCTGAAGGGGTATCAGCGGTTAACAGTACGACGGGTCCGGTGCTTTGCTGATACGCTCTGGCGATTGCCAGAGCAGAACTGCTGCCCTGAAGGTGGCCCCAGTGCTGATGATCTTCAGCATGCTTATTTGTCCGGGGTTTCGGAAGAGGCAAGGCTAAGGTTGTGGCTGTCATGTCACCTGAGTTCGGTTGAGAAACGCAACAAAGCTGGCCTCAGGGCCATTGGGTCAGGCATCCTCATCTCTGGACTGGGCACGTTTACGCAACTGCATAGTTTGTAAATGCAGACTGGCCCTGACCAGAAGTTCCTGATCCTGTTCGCGAATACGGTTAAAAATAAAGGCTATATGGTAGCCATCCTCGTCTTCGTGACAAGTGATAACTTCACCAAAACAAAAAATTGCAGCGGCTTCTTCAGTCAAGAACAGTTTGATTTCAGCATGGGTGCCAACCTCGATAGGATCGGCTGTTTTAATCACTACGCCCCCGCCGCCAAATTTAACGGTAGATAAACGGTGCTGTGGCTCGTCCTCCTGCTGCAGAATGAAGGACATCATCAAATCTATCTTTTTTGACTGATGGGTTAAGTACTCCGCCAATGCCGATGCGTGATCACTTAAATTTCTTAACGGCCGGATTGCAGCAGCATCGATGGAAGACATTTCACCCGCGATACGAAACGCGTAAGGCATAACGTCTTCAAGCTGGCTTTGGGCGGGCAGCGGAGTATTGGCATCAAGGGGTTTTACATTAACATTCAGTTCATGACGGATAATAAAAAACTCATCAAACTGAGCCTGCTTTTCGGCTAACGATAATGTATCCATTTTTCTTACCACCAATTCTTGTACGCAGATACGCTTACACGTAGTATACCCGCTGTTATAGTCGGCCGGTGTGAGACCCTGATATCACACTTAAATTTGATCTATCCGGCACTTTAGCATGACTGTACGCACTGCGCGCACTTGTTCAGTTTAATAAGTGTGATCTATTCATCTCGATCAAACAACGAAAAATGTATGTTTCACCCAATTTCTGCTTTTATCGCCTGGCGTTATTCTTTAGCCGGTAAGCACAATAGTTTTATCTCATTTATTAACCGGGTATCGGTGGCAGGAATCGCATTAGGGCTGATGGCATTGATTGTGGTGGTGTCAGTTATGAATGGTTTTGAAGCTCAGTTAAAATCGCGCATTCTCGGATTGGTGCCGCATATCGTCGTGCACCATCAACCCGATACGTCGCTGGATCCCGCGGCTCTTCAGCAACTGCCTCAGGTCGAATCGGTGATGCCCTATGTTGAAACCGAAGGCGTCTTGCAATCGCGTAAAGCATTACGGGGTGTGCAGTTACAGGGCGTAACCCCGCACAGCATGTCCGATAGCGTACTGGCACAAAACTTAAAAACCGGAGATTTAACTGATTTATCCGCCGGGTCATTTCAGGTCATTATCAGTAAAGCCCTTGAGCGCCAGCTAAAAGTGACCACCGGGGATACCGTACGGGTACTGATTGCCGGGGCCACCGTGTACACCCCGTTTGGTCAGTTACCCAGTCAAAAGCTGGTGAGAATTGCCGGGGTGCATGATGTGGGTTCCCGCTTAGATGAAAAAATCATTTTTATGCATCTGGCTGATGTCCAGCGTCTGCTACGGCAGCCAGCCTCGGCGCCCCCCGATTATCGGCTTTTTCTGGCCGATGCCTTCAGTTATCGGCAAACGCTGGAAGTGCTGGACCAGAACAACTATAAAACCGACAACTGGCGCGATCGTCAGGGCCCCTTATTTGATGCCGTAAAGATGGAAGGCAATATGATGTTTTTAATGCTTACCCTGATTATTGCGGTGGCGGCATTCAATATTGTTTCGGCCCTGGTGATGGTGGTCACGGAAAAGCAAGGGGATATTGCTATCTTACAAACCCAGGGGCTGTCCCGGGGCAGGATTATGCGTATCTTTATGCTCAATGGTGTGTTTAATGGCATCAAAGGCGCCGCAATTGGGTTGGTGGCTGGCGTGCTTCTGACCACCCAGCTCAATACGATACTGGAGCTATTGGGTGTGACCCTGGCCATGGGTAATGAGGGCGCCGCGGTACCGGTGGATCTTCGCTGGCAACAGGTGGCGTTATATACCGGGCTGTCGTTGGCGTTGTGTTTTCTGGCCAGCCTGTATCCGGCTTATCGGGCCATGCAAACCCAGCCAGCTCAGGCTTTACAAAACGACTAAGCACAGCGGTAAATCCGGTGAGAATGGCGCGCCTCCGGGCCAAGATAAAATGAGTTATCCGGCCCCCCGGTTTTAGTAAATAGCCGTGCAAGTTCCCGCGAAATTCTCTATAATCCGGTCTTTTAAATTTTGGGCCGGAAAGTCGTATGAAAAAGAATTTTATTACATCGCAGTCGTTATTAGAGGACTCGTTTCGTCTGGCAGCCAAGGTGTATGAAGACGGTTTTCGCCCTGACTTCATCATTGGCATCTGGCGTGGTGGCGCGCCAATTGGTATCGCGGTACAAGAGTTCTTCGAATTTAAAGACACCTCTACCGATCATATTGCGGTACGCACCTCCTCTTATTATGGCATCAATCAGCAAAGCAAAGAAATCCGTGTTCACGGTTTGCATTACCTGGTGGAAAACGCCAATGCTGGCGACAAACTGCTGATTGTTGATGATGTTTTTGATTCAGGCCGAAGTGTAGAAGCGCTTATTGCGCAGATTGAAAAGCTGATGCGACTGAATATGCCAAAAGACATTCGTATTGCGTGTCCCTGGTATAAGCCACAAAACAATAAAACTGACATCGTGCCAGACTATTACATCAACGAAAGTGATGAGTGGCTGGTGTTTCCTCATGAGATTGCCGGTTTGTCCGAACAGGAAATTCGTGAAGGAAAATCAGAATTATCCGGGGTCATGGAAATCTTGTTCAAATAACCACGAACAATATCAACACTATTTAGGATGAGATATCCCCACCTGAAAAGCCGGCTGTTGCCGGCTTTTTTAATGCCTGCCTGCTTATTTTCCACTCTTCGACTTCCAAACACCCAGGTTATCTGCCACCGAAGCCCGGCGATCCGCCCGGCATGGAAAGGTCTGACAAGCAGATATCAGGTTCTGGGCCCCACGGTTCAGGCTTCAGGATTTGGGGTCAAAATAATGTTTATCGGCAAAGGTGTATACCCACTCGGGTTTGTAGATCACCAGTAAGGTCATGGCCACACCGTTTAATAAGGCTTCCGGGAATAACAACAGGGGAATAATCAACAGATAGTTGTCGATGATCTGGTGTATCGGGTAGATGTCATCCACTATCAGGTAGCCGGCGGTCAGGCCCATCTGTAATGCAATTGTCAGCGCTGCCGGTAAAAAGGCGCAGGCAAAGATATAAACGATAAAATGACGGGTAACATGATGAAAAGTCAGCGCATAAACACTGTAGGTAATCACCGCAGGTATTAGCACCATCGCCAGCCCGTTTACGCCCAGCAGGGCCCAGCTTTGCTGCCCGGTGAGAGTAAGAATCAACAGCGCCAGCGAGGCACAGGTTACTGCGCCACGAAATCCCAGGGTCAGGGTAAGGGCGGTCATCAGCAAAAAATGAATATCGGGACCAATGTCCGTACGCACCCGGAACAGCCACATCAACAGCAATAATGCAAAGCTATTGATAAAGGCGGCGGCCCGGTGGCGCTGCTGTAACAGCGGTGGTAACGGCAGGCGCCGGATAATAAGCAGCGCGCCGACGCCGTAAAGCAGCATACTCAGCAACTGAAACGACGTCATAGCCACCCTGCGGCGCGTTTAACGCTTGTAGACTGCCCAGATAGGGGCGTGATCAGAAGGTTTTTCAATACCACGAAGTTCATAGTCAATACCGGTCTGCTCAAGCTTAGCATGCATGTCCGGGGTTGCCAGTATGTGGTCAATTCGCAGGCCGCGGTTATCTAGAAATCCTTTTGAGCGATAATCGAACCAGCTAAACTGATCATCCGTGGCCGGGTTGGCCGCACGAAAACTGTCGGTAAAGCCCCAGTCATACAAACGATTTATCCATTCTCTTTCTTCGGGCAAAAAGCTGCACTTTCCGGTCCGCAGCCAACGTTTGGCATTTTGCTCACCAATACCAATATCGGCATCGGAAGGCGAAATATTCAGGTCGCCCATAATGACCACATCTTCTTCTGGCGTATGATGGTCGCCAAGGTACTGCATCAGATCCTGATAAAACTTGCGTTTAGCCGGAAATTTGGTTTCGTGGTCGCGATTTTCCCCTTGCGGAAAATACCCGTTTAATACGGTCAGCGGTTTATCACGGTTTTGTTCAAATCGCATCATTATCATACGACGCTGGGCATCGTCAGCATCGGTGGGGAACCCGTATTGCACTGAGTCCGGCTTAGTTTTCGATAAAAACGCCACGCCATAGTGGCTTTTCTGGCCATGATAAAATACCTCATAGCCCATCTCTCTGACGGCCTGCTCAGGAAACTGGTCATTGTGAACTTTTATCTCCTGCAGGCCGATAATGTCCGGCTGATGCTTATCGATAATTGCCTGAAGCTGGTGCAGTCGGGCACGGATGCCATTGATATTAAAAGAAATCATCTTCATAAAAAACGGACTCGCTTAATAAAATAAAAACAGAATAGCATAATTGGTTTACCGGTCGTGGGGCGTGCAGCGCCCGGCTCCGGCAATGAGTTCATTGAACAGGGCGTTGGCACTATCTACACAGCGCGGCTGACTGATACTGTGCTGTTCAGCCAGTGTCTGAGCCCGTTCCATAAATGGGCGCCACTGGCGGCCAAGCGTGCGCATATGGGCATAATAGTGGGTGGGCAAGTGGTCGTAATCGTTTTGTTGCAACCAGTGATGTAATATTTTTGCGCCCATTGAAGAGCCCATCCATACATAAGCTGCGGCCACCATATCGGCCATATTGTCTGACGCCAGCCCGGCGTCAAAATGCTGAGCCGGTGAGGGTATTCCAAGCTGGTCAAGATCCCTGACAATAGCTTCAACAGTGGCACAAGACTGCAATAACGCCTCTAAGTCTTTAGTCTGCGGATTTTGCTTCATCTTTTGTGCGACATACTGATGAAAACTGGCTAAAATCATTAAATTATCAGTGTAGGATTGCGTGCTGAAAGATTCCGGCTTTAACATGGTGTTAAATGGAAATGTGGATTCTAACGCTTGATGTGAGGCTGCCGTGTGTTGCTTTAGGTCGCTAAATAAATCTGTCATAGGGAATAGTATTTTGAACCTGTTTGTTGCGTCATCTCTGTGTGGTTTCAGCCATATCGTACTAAGAGCCGAAAAATGAACAATACCAGTGACATCGAAGCTACTGAGAATTTAGACCTGACTGTGTGCGACCGTGAGCCTATTCACAGACTGGGTCATATACAGCAGTTTGGGTGTTTTATTGCCCTGAATGTGGATTGGATTGTATCGTTTTGCTCGGCCAATACACAGGACTATTTTAACACCGACCCTGAAAATTTAATGGGTCAGCCGTTGCAGCCCTGGCTCGATCGCCAGTTGATGCATGACTTACGCTCTGCTTACCAGTCGGCCATCATCACGGGGCGTAATGAGCGCCTGTTTAACCGGCAGATTCAGGCTACCCAGCAATCTGTGGATATCTCGGTACATTTTAACGGGATGTACATCGTGGTCGAATTTGAGCAGATTCCGGCCAGTCGGCACACTGAAGACTCCTTCGTCCGGGCGCTTATCAGTCAGTTTTACCGGGCCCGTACGGCGCAGGAGCTGCTTGAAGATATGGCGCAGCAGCTGCGTTTTATCACCGGCTACGACCGGGTGATGATTTATCAGCTCTTACCCGATGAAAGTGGTGAAGTCGTTGCCGAAGCGGCGGCTCCGGAACTTGATACCTTTTTGGGTTTGCGTTTTCCTGCTTCAGATATCCCCAAACAGGCCCGGACGCTGTACACCAAGAATCTGTTACGGGTTATCAATGATGTGCACGCCAGCCCGGTGCCTATTTTACCAGAGGGCAATGGTCAAAGCGGCAAATTGGATTTGACGTACTCGACTTTAAGGGCGGTATCGCCGGTCCATATTCAGTACTTAAAAAATATGGGGGTTGGGGCTTCCTTATCGGTCAGCATTATTATTGATGACAAATTATGGGGGCTGATTGCCTGCCACCATTGCAGTGCCAAAGTTCCGTCTTATGCCATGCGCACCGATCTTGAACTGTTTGCCGAAGTTCTGGCACTGGAGCTTAATGCACGCTTATCTCGCGAGCGCGAAGAAGCAGCCAGACAGGTGCGGGATACCCACGATAAGGTTATCAGCACCATCTCCCGGGAAGGGAATTTACGTGAGGTGCTGGTAGCACAGTTATCTACCCTGGCAAACCTTATTCCGTGCGATGGCATCGCTGCGGTAGTTGATGGCCACGCTCAGGGAGAAGGGCGATGCCTAACCGGAGTGCCCCTGCAACAGTTGCTTGACCACCTGGAACAGCAAGACACCCAGGCGCTTTTTTATACTGATCGTCTGGCAACCCTGTTACCTGATTATGATACCAATAAGCATCAGGTAGCGGGTTTATTGGCGATCCCTCTATCCCACGCTTCTGCTGATTATCTGGTATTTTATCGTAACGCCCAGACCCAAACCGTAGCCTGGGCAGGAAACCCTGATAAGCTTACACCGTCAGTCTCCTCTGCCAACCATGAAGAGGGGGGCGTGGACAGTATGGCTAACGGGCTGATGCCCCGCACCAGTTTTGCCGCCTGGCAGAAAACTTACCATGATCGCGCCGAACCCTGGTCCATACAGGACCTTCGAAGCGCCGAGTCATTACGGGTTACCTTGCTTGAACTGGTTATTCACAATTTTCAGGAACGTAATCAGCTACAGCAACGGGCCTCGCGCACCCATGAGGTGCTTATCAGTGAACTCAATCACCGGGTAAGAAATATCCTGAATCTGGTAAATGCGATTATTATGCAGACCGGTCAACAGGGCCGCACGGTGGCCGAATATGCCGATACCTTATCCTTGCGCGTTCGGGCGCTGGCGTCGGCGCACGATCAGCTCACCGCCGCGCGGTGGGAAGAGGTGCCTTTTAAGCAGTTGCTCGATAATGAAATTCAGGCTTATGCTGCTAATAAACGTAATATTCATATTTCCGGCCCTGCACTGCTAATCTCTCCGGATGCGGCTACTTCTATTGTTTTAGTCGTGCATGAGCTGTTAACCAATGCGGCAAAATATGGCGCGCTGTCATCGTCTCAGCAGGGCGTGCTTACGGTGAACTGGCAATACGACAACCATCGGAATCTTCATTTAACCTGGAGTGAGCAGACCAACTCAAAAGTGGAGCCGCCGAGTCGAAATGGCTTTGGTATGACTCTAATTCAGCGCATTATTCCCCATGAGCTGGGCGGGGAGGTTAAGGTAGATTTTCAGCCGGACGGGCTACAGGTAAGTCTGACGATACCGGCGCGATTTATCAGTGAACCGCAACGCAATTTGAACAAGGTAGCGTCTGAAGACATATCCTCCTCAGTCAGTTCTTCCGTGCTTCCAGACAGTGTGCTGATTATTGAAGACAACCTGATTATCGCTATGGATATTCAGAAAAAACTCCAGAACAACGGGGTGAAAGAGGCTGGTATCGCCGGCAGTCTTAAAGCAGCGGAGGCCAACTTACAACATGCCAGACCAGATATTATTGTGTCAGATGTGCATCTTGGAAACGACACCACATTAAGTTTTCTTGAAGCCGCCATAACAACAGGAATACCTTGTATCATTATCAGTGGGTATGGCGAAGACTTACAAAAATCGGCGACGTTAAAAGATGTTCCGGTGCTTACGAAGCCGGTGACCGATAAACTTTTGCTGCAAACCTTGCGTAATCAGTGGGTAGCTGACGCAGTTAAATCATAAGAAGTATTAAATGAGTCTACTAAAAAACAAGCGTATCCTGATAGTCGAAGATACCACCATCGCGGCGACTTTTCTGGCGCGGGAACTGGCTACCCTGGAGGTGCAGGTAGTAGGTTTGGCGCGCACTGATAAGGAAGCATTAGAGCTTACGGCCAAGTATACGCCGGATCTCATTTTAATGGACATTCATCTGGCCGGTGGCGCGTCGGGCATTGACGCTGCGCGCCAGATTAACCGCCGTTTCGGGGTGCCGGTGATTTATACCACCTCGTATGCCGACGATGAAACGCTGGCGTTGGCGTTAAACACCTCACCTTATGGTTATCTGATTAAGCCATTCAATATCAAGACGCTGAAGGTGACCTGCGAAACGGCATTACGCCGGGTTGAACTTGAACAGCAGGGTCAGGACACCGAAAAAAGCTTTCAGAATACCGCTCAGGCATTAGAGCTTGGGGTCGAAGAACTTACCAATGAAGGCGAAAGCTTCGAGTTTGTGGATGCCAGCAGCCTGCAGAACCGATTCGGTTGTAGCACCACCATCCCCCGTGAAGCATTTCTGAATCTGTTTGATACAGATCAGCAACAGACTATTGAAACCCAGCTCCAGTCTACCTCAAGTCTGCGCCGCACTTTATGTATCGATGTCGAGCATGATATCTGGGCAGATATTATGTTGAATGATATTCAGCCCGGTGTTGAAGGGTATTATGTCGGCAGTGTGGTAGATGTTACCGCCCGCAAACGACCCCGACATAAGCTGGGGCTGGCAAGCCTTATGCTCAAGGAGCTGGCTGAAGGCACGGCAATCCTGTCCGAAGACTTTACCATTATGCGAATTAATGCGCAGCTGCCGCGCTTGCTGAAGATAAACTCAGATACGCTGGTCGGTAAGTCATTATTTGATCTGGGTATTAATAACATTCTGATGTCGGCATGTACCAGTGAGCTAAAGCAGGGTGTGGCGCGGGAGAAAATTGTCCTGCTGGATGGTAACGGTGATGAGTTTCCGGCCTTGTTAACCTTAAGCGCGCTGGAGTCTGAACGTAATGAGGGCGGGTATGTGATGACCCTGTCGGATATTACCGAATTAAATCAGGCCGAGAAAAAGCTCGAGGCGCTGGCCTTTACCGATACCCTTACTGGCACCGGCAATCGCAATTATATGAAACTGCTGTTAAATGATCGGGTGTATCAGGACGCCATCGATGCATTGGTATTTATCGATTTAGACGGTTTTAAAGCGATCAACGACACCTATGGTCATGATATTGGTGATGAAGTGTTGTGTGAGTGTGCTAACCGTCTGCACGAAATTATCCGCGAAGCAGACACTCTTATTCGTCATGGTGGTGATGAATTTGTGGTACTGGTTCAGCAAAGTGAAGATTTACAAACCTTTGGTGAACGCTTACTGGAAGCCTTTGAAGATCCTATTAAAGTACAGGATCTGGATTTATCGGTGGGCGCTAGTATAGGTATTGCCGAAAGTCGGTTGCCCAGTGATGCGAACGAGCTGCTAAAACGGGCAGACATTGCAATGTACGAAGCCAAGAAACAAGGCAAAAACCGGGTGGTGTTTTACAGTGATTCTCACAATGATGCGATTGAGTACCGTTTATTTGTAGAGCAGGGATTGCTTGAAGCCATCACCAATCATGAGTTATACGCCACTTATCAGCCTATTGTTAACACCGGCGGCGAAATTGTAGCTCTGGAAGCATTGTGTCGCTGGCGGAATCAGGATTTGGGTGATATTCACCCGGCCTCTTTTATTCCGATTGCCGAGGAAACCGGCCTGATAAACGAGCTGGGTCTGAAAATGCTTCGAGAGGTGTGTATTGCTCGCAATCTTCTTAAAGAGGCTGGCCTGGGGCATATCCGGGTGCATCTGAATGTGTCAATTCTGCAGCTCAATTCCAATGCGCTGGTAAGTAAATTTGTGGCATTTTTGAACGAGTTTGATGTCCGGGCTCAGGATATCGTGCTGGAAGTTACCGAATCGGCAATGCATGATATTGGTACACGACGAATTCTGCGTCAGTTAGCGGCCAGTGGGTTTACCATTGCCGTTGATGATTTTGGCTCCGGCTACGCCTCGGTGGCTGAGTTGACCGAGGCCTATACGCATATTGTAAAGCTGGACAAGTCACTGATGCCGGGCAAATACGGGCCTGAGTCTAAGCGGGTGGTGGTGGACAGTCTGATTCAGCTGTGCAGCAAGCTGGGCAAATCGGTATTGCTTGAAGGTATTGAAAATGCCGAACAGGCTGACTTTGCCCGCCATGCCGGCTGCGATTTAATGCAAGGCTTTTTCTATCATGAACCGCTGACTATTTCAGCTCTGATTAATCATTTTCAGAAGCAGGCCAGTGCATAACACTGGCTTTTAGCTTATTGCTCAGCGGCTAATGCTCGTGGCGCTTACGGTGTTCCTGAATAAACTCTGTGGGCGTTTTATCAATATTTTCCATCTGCGGCATCGAAAACATATCCGGACACGGCATGCTCTGTAAACCCTGGTACACAATTTGGGGCAGGGGGGCTACCAATGCCAGCGCGCATCGAAATTTGTTCGCTTCACAACTGATAATGTGGCAATTCTGAGCCTGCATCGTAGTTTGCATCAATGCCATGGTATCCAGCGCGTACTCAGGCAGCCGGTTTAACCGGGTCAGATAGTTATCGGCACTGAACGCCTGGCTCCAGGGAAACTTTACTTCGGTTACCACCCCGGTTAAGGGGGCCAGTAAACTGGCTTCAAGCCAGATAGAAAAATAGCGATAATTGATGCCCACTACATCGCAACTTTCATAACCATCGGGAATAGCAATCATATTCTCAGGAGGTGAAATACGCATTAATTGGCTCTTAATAAATCTTCTTCAGAAAGGTTATGGTTATTTACGTACATCGAGATTGGGAAACGGTCGTATACCTTGTCGCCAAAGGCGCGGGTTTTGTGGACCACAAATACATTGGCGTATTCGTACCCGTACTGAGAGATGAACACATTCACAAATTCAGAAATGGTCGCGTGGGCATCACTAAAAACCTGGCTTGTCATCGAAATGGCCATATCATGTAACCGCTGCAACGACGCATTGTAATCGTTAAGCAACGCACCAATTTCAACCCGGTCAGGCGTTTCCGCTAACACTGAAGCCCGGAAGTTTGAAGGCCCCCCGATAAACTCGCGCTCAACAAAGGCCAGAAAATCATAGCGGCGCACCTGCTCACCATCTTCTTCAAACAAAGCCGAACGTGACTGAAACGTATGACAGCTGAGCCCGTAGTAGGTGACATAATCATACAGAGCATCAACAAAGCGGTAGGAAAAGGATTTTTGGTATTCATTATCCATGGCTTCAGTTAATTCCTGAATGAGTTCGCGTTCAAGAGGTAAACAGCCCTGAACATGCCGTTTCAGCTGACTGGTGAAAATACGAGCGCTAAGAATGTAGTTATTGATGGCAGCATTTAACTGAGGCTTAAGCTCTTCGATTTTAGCCACATCCTGCTGACTTACATACAATGCCCCTAATCGGCCCATCAGCTGCTCAATCAGCTTATAATTGCTCATTACCAACCTGAATTTGTGCGAAATAGCATAAATCAGGGATAGCCGTTTACGGCCACGCTTTAAATCCCGAAACTGCTCTTCAGACAGCGGGAGCGACACTTCCTGATTACGTGACGTAAGGTAAAACTCTGAATCCATTGGGCAGCGGTCTGGTACGCGAATTGCCATAGACTAACACGCAATCGGAATTACGTTAAACCCTAATCGCGCTTGTGTTCAGGCAATGACCGGGGCTGACAACCTACCGGTACAATTGGCTTGAATCTGGGCTGGTAAAACGTGTCAGGGGGATTATAATCGCAGGCAAATTTTAAGCTTGCCGGATCCACCATGTTTCCTGAAACTGTTACCCCTACCTTATCTGAGTCTGTTATCGAACAGGCCGGTAAACTGAGCGCCGAAGAACGCCTTGAGCTGCTATTACAATATACCCTGAAAGCCGAAGAAGTATGGACGCTGGCCGGGGATTCAGGTTTTGTTATGCTGGAATCTGAACCAGCTGAAGCAGAAGCTGACAGTGAGATTGAACAGCATACTAATGCCCTGTTACCTATCTGGCCTCATCGTGACTTGATTGGCTTGTGGACGCGCGCTGAAGAAACCGGGGCTACGCCTACGCCCATTCAGATGGAAGAGTTTGTCCAAACCTGGCTGCCGGGTCTGGCCAGTAATCAGGTTGATTTGGTGGTATTTCCGGTAGGCGCCGAGCAGACCGGCATGGTGCTAAGTGCTGATGAACTGCAGCAAAGCCTGAGCGAAGGCTGAGAGCTGGTGAGTGGAGCCTTGCTGCCTTTGGCCCGGCAGGTAGATGCTGCCGGCAGCTGGGATGAGCTTACCCGGCAACTGATGCTGGCCGCCAAAGCATTACCGGCGATGCCCCCTGAGCTTAAGGTTGCATCTAATCAGGTCCGCGGCTGTCAAAGCCAGGTCTGGCTTGCTTATAACCCGGCGGTTTCACCAGCTTTTCGTGGGTACAGCGATGCCAGAATTATTCGCGGTATACTGAGTGTATTGCTAGAAAAAGCCAATGATATATCGGACTCGCAGCGAGGATCCTTCGATTATGGGGGGTATTTAGCCGCGCTGGGCATCAGCCGGAATATCAGTCAGTCGCGGGCCGACGGTGTGGCGCAGATCATCCGGCGTCTTAACGAACTGGCCACCAAAACGAAATAGAAGACAGGGCGCTGCATTAGCAGCGCCGCCGCCAGCATCGCCACTATCGGTTTTTCGCTTCGATCCATTGCGACATATATTGGGTACTGCGCAGGCTTTCATGCCACAGCAGTTGCTGTAAAAATAACCCACTGCGATGCTGCTCAAGCTTATTGACCAGGTCCGTCACCTTACTCTGAACCGTGTCCTGATGCGTCTTAGTATCAAATTGTGAAGCTACAATAGGCGCGCATTTATTGCTAGCGTGTTGCCAGGTAACAGCGTCATTGTGCAGTTGTACTGCTGCATCGGCCATCTGGTCAATAGTCTCACAAATGGCGCCTGGCCAGCCGGAAAAACCCTCAGTAACGCCGATCCCATAGGTATTATCGATACCGTCGTTAACATTGATGCCTTCGGCGCCACAAGGGGTGGTAACGCTAGGCGTACTGCACTGCATGGCTGTAACCAGCTTGCCTTTAACACCGGCGCCAAAGCGAATAGGGGCCAGCATAACTTTGTACTGGCTAAGCACTTCGCGAGCGTCTTCTACCCAGCCTTTCACATGAAACCCCTGAGCGGGATTATGCAGGTTCGTCACTTTTTTAGCCGGGTACGCGCCGTACACTGACAACTGCGCCGTGGGCATTTTTGCCCGAATGGCCGGCCACAGCCGTTCTTTTAGCTGCAAGGCGGCATCCCAGTTAGGGGCATGGCGAAAATTCCCGATAAACACAAACCCATCACGCATATCAAAACCCCCGGTATGGAGCGGCGGCGAGCTGATTAATAAGGGCAAATAAAGTAGCTGCTGGGGAGGCACCCCAAACGTCTGGGTCAGTAAATCATATTCGGGGGAGGAGATGACCAGGGTCAGATCGCATCTTAAGATCGAAGCCAGCTCTCGCTGCGTCATCCCGTCAGAAAAATCGGTAGTGGCTGCCTGTTGTTTTTTTAATGCCTGTTGCCGGCGATTTCTAAGGCTGTGTAAATCTTCGGTATTAAGGACTCTGAGGGCCTGGGGGCATACCTTTTTTACCCGCCACGAAAATTGCTCCTCAATCATAAACCGGTCAAATACCACTACCTGCGGCTGTAATGACTCCAGCAGCTGGTCGAATGAGCTACAATTCAGGGACACAGTCTGACTCTTAACCTCGATCTGGGTTAAGTCAGCCTGATGAACACTGTCGCTGGCTGCACTTAAAAAGGTGGTTTCCCACCCATTTTGAGCAAATGCGTTTAGCAGGTTATACATATTTTCGCCTGCTGCAGACGAACGTGGCTCTGGCCAGACATAACCAATAAAAATGATACGGGGATTTGTCACTGGCGCGATATTCCTGAAAATACTACGATTATATTGCAGTAAGTGTAACAAAAAATGGAAAAAAATACGCCACGGCGGCGGCACGAAAAACTCAGTGGTTAGCCTCTGAGTACGCGCTGTTAGCCGATAGTATACTGGTTTTGTAGAAAAACCTGTTCTATAAATCACTTTGTTACCGGGTTGGTAATGAAATGGGACGAGTGGCTTTGTCCCCCAAGGGATTGAAAAAAAAATGAATGTTCAGGAATTGGCGCTAAGTGCAAGTGAGCTATTTGTGCTACCAGAGGCAGTTACCCGATTAAAAGAATGCATGGACGACCAGGCTGCCAGCATCGACGATGTGGCAGAGATTATTGCTTTCGACCCTGGCCTTACCGCCCAGATCCTTAAAGTCTCCAATAGTGCACTGTACCGGTTTCCCAAGCAAATTGACACGATCAGCAAAGCCCTGCAGGTTATCGGGACACGCTCAGCTTATGATTTGGCGCTTGCCTATGGCGTCACTCAGGCCTTTAGCAATATTGAGTCTCAGATTATTGATATAGATAAGTTCTGGGAGCAGAGTGTGAGCTGCGGACTATTGGCCAAATACTTTGCCGAATACCGTCGTCAGCGTGAGCCCGAGCGTCTGTTTGTGGCGGGATTGCTACATAACATTGGGGAGTTGGTGGTGGTGGCAACGGTGCCTGAGCAGGCTCGGCGGTGTCTGGCCTATAATTCCCGGGTTTCTCCGGCTCAATTGCAATCGGCATTGTTGGGGTTTACCTATGCAGAATTGTCAGCAGCTCTTATTCAGGAATGGGGAATTCCGGCGACTATTTACCAGCCCATCCGTACCTTGCATGAGGCTTCACCTGACACTGAAGATGCGCGTATTTTGCAGTTGAGCTATACACTGGCGCTGAATAATGTACATCCCGATATTTACCCGGACATGTCCAATATTGATGCCTCATTGCATGAAGGGCTGGATCTGGAAGCAGACGAGCTGGACGATGCACTGGATATTACCAACCTGCAGTGCATCAGCGTTATAGCCTTATTTAACCCAAACTCATTTGTGTTGTACTAATCAAACACTGCTACAGTTTGTCGGCTGATGGCGACTACCTCGTTATCTTTGTCCCAAATGGTGGCTTCAGTATGACCGTAGCCATCAGCCGCCTGGCGCGTATGGGCCTGGTAAGCAAACCAGTCACTGCCGGTTACCGCCCGGTGAGGATGAATAAATTCTAAATTCCAGGTTACTGTACTGGCAGGGGCCGGCCATTTCATCATTTGCAGTAAGGTGGGTGGCCAGGCATCGATAATAGTGATCAGGTGGGCATCGGTAAAGTTCAGCGGCGGCTGAGTAAAGCGCATAAAGCCATGATAATGACTGCTCTTGCGGCCGGTAAAAGGAACGCCGCCATCGGCGATGGCCAGGTCAAAATGCCGTAAAAACTTTGGTGTAACCTTAGGTATCTGTGGAATAAACTGTGCCTTTTTAGGCGCCGCCATGGCATGAACCTGGCGATTTTCCACTTCAATTTTGGAAGCGCGACCAACGCCAAAGCAAGCCTGACAAGACACGCAGATTCTTCCGTTTTGAATGACCTGCCCTAAAAAATGACTGACATTTTTTCCTTCGCGTAAAGGTACAACTTCAATTTCAAACGGCTCATCCACTGTGATGGGGCCAACGAAATTAGTGTTAAAAGCGCGCAACACACGGCTATCATCTACAAATTGGCGAATGGCGCTATAAACCATACCGGCGCTGATACCGCCAAAGGCTGTGCGACCCTGTGCCCAGTTGGCGGGGATCTTTAACTCACTAAACAGCCAGTTTTTGTTAGATTGTATCTGCGCTTCTGGTAAATGAAGCAATTCATCAATATGCATGAGTTTCTGGTCAGATGAGTAGTTTGTGATATCCTAACCCAACCAGATAAAAACGCCAATTATGAAATTGCAGACAATAGAGAAAAACGTGACAGCACCTTCACTTACTTTGCATTTTGCCCATGCTAATGGCTTTCCGGCGGGCAGTTATCGCCAGCTTTTTCAGCAGTTGCCTCAGCACTGGAAAGTATTGGCTAAGCCAATGTTTGGCCATGAGCCTGAACTTCCGGTGGGGGACAATTGGCAAAATCAGGTGCAGGAACTGATTAATTATGTTGAGCAGCACCGTGGCGGCGAAAAAATCTACGCTGTGGGGCATTCTTTCGGGGCGGTTATTTCGTTTATGGCCGCGTGTAAGCGTCCGGATCTATTCGCTGGTCTGGTGGTTATCGATCCTCCTTTGGTGCTGGGAGCGGGAAGTTTTCTGCTGCGAACAGCAAAACAAACAGCGTATATCAATAAAATTACGCCTGCCCGTTTGGCAGAATACCGCAATCGACAGTGGTCCCGTGATACCGACCTGGTAACGTATTTTCAGTCGAAAAGTCTGTTTAGAAATATGCAGCCGGCATGTATTGCCGATTATGTTGAAAGTGCCACTCAGGTGAGTGGCGAGCATCGTCATCTGGCATTTGAGCCAGAGATTGAGGCAGAGATTTTCAGAAATGTGCCACATAATCTGGATAGTTTTAAAGGCCAGTTGCAATGTCCGGGTTTGCTGATCACCGGCGCCCAGTCAGATGTTTGTAAAGCAAAGCATTGGCGCCGTTTTGTCAGCAGTAACTCAATAGCACATAAAGAGTTGCCAGGGGGCCATATGCTTCCTCTGGAGTATCCTAAAGAGCTCGCCAATGAACTGATTCATACATTAAGCCAATGGGCAGCAACCAGCCTGTAACCACACAGACCGGTTATATTTGACTGTTACTGGCGTTGGGTGGAAATCATACCGCCCATAGGCTGGTCAAGCATTTCACGGGTTACCAGTACCACACCATTTTCAGAAACCCGAAACCCTCGGGCTTTATCTTCTTCATGGTCATAACCAATAACCATGCCTTCAGGAATGACACAGCCGCGGTCAATGATCACCTTACGCAGCTTACAGTGCCGCATAATCTCTACATCAGGTAAAATAACGGCCTCTTCAATAAGCCCATAGGAATGCACCCGTACATTCGAAAATACCAGGCTTTGACGTATTGTCGAGCCTGAGATAATGCATCCGCCGGAGACCACCGAGTTGATGGCCTCGCCCCGGCGATCGTGATCTTCCCACACAAACTTAGCCGGAGGCAGTTGTTCCTGATAGGTCCAGATTGGCCATTTCTGGTCGTATAGGTTCAGTTGGGGCACAGGTGCCACCATCTCCATATTGGCTTCCCAGAATGAATCGATAGTTCCTACGTCCCGCCAGTAACATGAGCCGTCGTCACCGCCGCCACATGGATAGGCGAAAACTTTCTGGTCTGCAATAATCGAGGGGATAATGTCTTTACCAAAGTCCCGCTGGGAGCCGGAGGTTTCAGAGTCACGTATTAGTTGTTCGAACAAAAACTCGGTATCGAATACATAATTGCCCATTGATGCCAGACACCGGGTAGGATCATCGGGCAGGGGCGTGGGGTTAGCCGGCTTTTCTTCAAAACCTTTAATGCGATAATCATCATCAACCGATAACACACCAAAGGCGCCGGCAGCTTCCTCAACCGGAACCGGCATACACGATACGGTCATCTTCGCGCCGGTCTCAACATGATGAGCCAGTAGCGGACCGTAATCCATACGGTAAATATGGTCTCCAGACAAAATCATGACATATTTTGGCAATTCATCCCGAATGATATCGACATTCTGGAAGACCGCATCGGCGGTGCCTTCATACCAGCTATCTGAAAATCGCTGAGAGGCCGGAAGTATCTCGATTGATTCTCCCAGCTCCTTTTTAAAATGCCCCCAGCCTCTGACTAAGTGCCGGATCAACGAATGAGACTTGTATTGCGTCACTACGCCAACACGCCGTATTCCCGAGTTAATACAGTTAGATAGCGGGAAATCGATAATTCTGAACTTACCCCCAAAGTATAAAGCGGGTTTGGCCCGCCAGTTTGTTAGCTCGTGTAACCGTGAGCCTTTCCCACCCGCCAAGATAAGTGCATAAGTATCCCGGGTCAGATTACTGATATAACGCGAACTATTGTCTGCCATATCTGGAGTCTCCTTGTGTATTCATACCGGTGAGGCTATCGCGCTCAGCATGCAGTAAAACATTATAAAAGGTAATGTTATTATTAGCTTTATTCATCTTACACAACCCACCATGATTAGCTATAGAAGGTTATCTTATCGCTGCAAACTTACCGACCCGGCCTGTATAAAAATTTAATCGATTAAGTTGTCTTTTTTAGGTGCTTTAATGGAATCTTAGTCGCAAATAGCTGAAATTTTGGGCTTGAGATATTTTTCATTTATTTAATAAATTTTGTGTTTGCATAGGAAAAAGAGAGCACTGTGGTCCCGTTTACAACTTCGATAAAAATCAAAATACTTTCAATTCTTTATAAATGTTAATAAAATGTAATATCACAATACGGGTATTGAAAGGAATAAGAACATGGGTTTTCTGAAAAAAGCGCTTTTTATTATCAGTCTCGTCTTGATTGCCGTGGTTCTTATTGGGTTTTTATTACCCTCAGATTATCAGGTCAAAAGAAGTATCGTCATCGACGCAGAGCCTGAGGCTATTTATCCTGAAGTCGTCGACTTGCGGGCATGGCAAAACTGGGGAGTGTGGTTTCAAAAAGATCCGGATATGCAAATAGAATATGGCGGTCCGGATCGGGCCATCGGGATGTATTCAAAGTGGCAAAGTGACACTCAGGGCGATGGTGAGATGGAAATTACCGATTTGCAGCACAACCGAGAGATTACCTACAGATTGTATTTTCCTGAGTTTGATATGGGCTCCACCGGCGAAGTTAAATTACAGACTACCCCAGAGGGTACCCGGGTAATATGGAGCGATACCGGGGACGTGGGCAATAATCCTATGAACCGCTACTTTGTCCTGTTTTTAGATGGGATGATCGGGCCTGACTTTGAAATGGGCCTGGAAAACCTGAAAACGGTGGTAGAGAATAAAACCTAGCAGGCAATACCTTAGCCCACAGAAGGTATAGTACTTATTTGTTGCTATGATCAAAGTTAATTTCTTTTTCGTAGCAATGAGCAATAATCGTGGCCCCTGACATTTAATGTCGAACTCCGCGTCAGGCATTAGCCACTAACTACATACACTGGAATTTGTGGTGACTAACAACCCCTCAGGCAGGCTGGTTGGCAGCCTTTCTGCCAGCAAGCTCGCTGATTTGTTTATATCGGCCAAAACAACGCTTCCTGCCTTGCTTATTACCCTTGGCGCCCCTGCCTGGATGGTAGGCTGGCTGGTACCTATTCGAGAATCCGGTGCTTTATTGCCTCAGGCAGTCATGGGTCTGATGTTAAGACATATGCAGGCCCGCCATACGGTGTGGCGCCTTGGTATGGCAGTGCAGGTGCTATCGTGTGTGGCTATACTTATTGCCGCCCTACAGCTCAAAGAGAGCCAGGCCGGATGGGCTATTTTGGGTGCACTGGTCCTCCTTAGCCTGGGTCGTTCTGCCTGTTCGCTGACTGTAAAAGATATCGAAGCGGATATTGCGCCTAAAGGTAAACGCGGTAACTTACTCGGTAAAGCGTCGACCCTATCCGGTGTCCTTTCTTTAATTATTGCTGTACCGCTGGTGTTTTTTCAGTCTGAATTGGGTCTGACGCTCATTATTGCTTTGGTGGCGCTGGCCGCCACCGGGTTCTTTTGTGCGCTATTGTTTTTACTACCGGTAAAAACGTATGTGGCGGATAGCAGCAAGGGTAATGAAAGTCGCTCAGGCCAGTCCACATCAGTATCGTTCTGGCAATTCGATTCGGTGGTATACCGCTTTGTATTAGTACGCGGATTATTTGTCCATTCTGCTTTGGTTGCTCCGTATTTCATGCTGGAAAGCAGCGCCGCTGCTGACACATTATTGCCAATGTATCTGGCGGCACAAGCCGCAGCGACCATGTTGTCTTCATGGTTTTGGGGGCGTCTGGCAGATTCCGGTGCCAAACGGACATTACGAGTGGCTGGCTTTATTGCCATAGCAGCATGTGTAGGGTTGCTGGGATTAGATACTTCATCATTATGGGTATCCGGCTTATTATTTTTTGTGCTTTCAATAGCTCACACGGGGGTAAGGACTGGCCGAAAAACTTATAGCCTGGACGTAAAAGAAGGGCAGGGCCGCACCGAATTGGTCGCGTTCAGTAATACCTCTATAGGATTAATATTGCTTGCATTTGGTGCATTTTATGCGGCGCTCAAACCGTTTATCGGCTTTTCGGTGGTTTACATTATGACCGGGGTGCTGGTGCTGGCGATGCTAATGACTTACATGTTGCCAGATGAAAAATAAATCTTTTCAGTCTGGATGGAAAAATGTTTTTGTGGTGAGGGGCAAAGGCCTGCCCTGAATATCAGGCATGGTACGGTAAAAGCTTACCAGATTGCCCGCAGGATCATACAAGGCCGCTTTTTGCCAAAAAACTGGTGAGGCAGTGGGAAGCTGAACAAATTGCATACCAACTGCCACCAGGTTCGCCACCAGCTCTTCCAGATCATCTGTCTCAAACCTGATCCTCACCTTCCCAAATGTGTTATTTTTTTGGTGAAAAAGCGAAAAACGGGTTTCACCGGAAAGACAGCTAAATCCGGCATAATCGGGGGTGGCGACAGTCTGGATAAAACCCAGGGTCTGGTAAAATTTTACGCTTCGGGCCATATCAATGGCGGGAATGGTGTATTCCTGGCCAGGCATAGTTAATAATTTTCCCGGTTAAAACGCCTGCTTACAGCAGACTCTGAATCATAGCAGCCCCGGCACATAGCATAGTACCGCCAAACCTAATGACCCGGTGAGGCCCCAGACCACAAAACAACACAGGCTTTGCGCACCGAATACGTCCGGACGGGATAGAGTCCGGCAGGGCAAACCGCGCCACAAAGCATTTATAACGGTACACAAATGTTCTGACCAGGGCGGAGCGCAGCTTAAAATAACACGTACTTTTGCCAGCATCGGGGTCAGCCACAGCAGAACAAACGTGAAAGCGGTTTCGATGCTCCAATCTGAAGCAGCAGAGTAACCTCGGGTGCTGTTAGCGCCACTAGTATAATAGCAAGCGCCGAACATTATCTTTTGGATCAAACTAAGGGCTTGCCATTTCATGGTAATTACTTTTACAAACCTTTGGGTTAAAGACTGTTTGCTGAAGCCGCCAGTCGGTTGATATTAAAACGCAGAACTGTGGCGTTTTTAATATCAATCTGGCTAGTGAGCTCGCCCCCACATTTCTCAATTAGTTTTTGGGAGGCCGGATTATCGGCGTAGCAGTGGATTTGTATAGGGCTGATATTCATTGAGTTGGCCCGATTAACGCTGGCTTGCATCAGATACGCGCCGGCGCCCTGATTGCGGTACGAAGGACGAATACCAATGCCAATATGCCCTCCCGCTTCTGCCAGTGCCCGGTTCAGTCTATGGCGGATATTTGCCACCCCAACCAGCTCGCTATTGTGAATCAGCCATAAGGTTGTATTCGGAACCCTTTGGTGGGGTAGGTCTACACCCTGTTCATAATTATTGAGGGTTTGCAGCAAAGCCGGAAAATCGCGATGGTCCAGGTCCATTGGCATCGGATAACGTTCTTCGTTGCCCAATTCGGTGAGGTAGTCGTGATAGGACTGCCGATAGTGCATGGAAGGTTTAACGATCTTAAATTCCATATTAAAGCCGTTGTTAGTCAGACTGTAGTGTCAGTGTATTTAATACTGTATTGAGTATAGCCTGAAAAAAGCAGGGCGTACCAGTGTATTTATATTGCTTATTATATGCCTTCCCTATGCACGCAAGCCCTAACGACTATTATGTTGATCTCCTGTGCGAGGTCTTTTTTACCATTGCCACAGGACAGCACCCGATAACAAAATGAGGTGCAGAAAGTCTTAGATAATAGCCTTTTCGGCTAACGCGGTGCGGGCCTCCAGCTTAAGATTGACATTGGTCAGCCTTTCCAGCCTCTAACCCAAAGCCTGGCAGGGGCATGTAGTGCTTCGTCACGCGACCAAATACGTCGTGCATCTGGTACGACAGCAGAGCAAGAGGGCCCGGAGTGCTATAAACCTAGTCTATGGTCTTTTCAATGAGCCCGACCAGTCGGCCCGCAGCATTCTGTAGCTGTGTTTAAACAGGGCTTTCAGGTTCCACCTGGCAGGGTAGAGGTAAGCGCTTTTCAAAATAGATTACCAGAACTGCGCCAGCGCCAGCGGTGTCAACGCCAGGGTAAGGACGCCCACCACCACGAACAACGTAGGGTTTTGGTAGTCAGGCCTAAAGCCAGCAACACCCACCGGTTATAAGCCGGCCTATGGGTAGCACCAGCCACTCATACAGCATCGTCAAAAGCAGCCATCGCAGGGCGCGGCCTGCGACTATGCCCACCTAACTTAGTCGCTCATCCATGTTATTGTTTTCCTGATTTTGTCTCACTGGCGTGGCTGCTTCTATACGGGGCTTGACCTGAAGCCAGTACCGGCCAAAAATTGACTATTTGGTGTCTTACCATTGGTGATGACAACAGCAGCAAAAAGGCCTTTGACTGACATACTGCGATTCGCAATACGGCATTGAGCAAAGCCATAAAAAAGAGCCCGTTGGCTCCTTTTAGGTGATGACTTTTTGACCCTGTGGACTAGCTAAGCAGTGCGTTTGCCACTTTTGATGCTGGTTTGCGCTGCAAGGTGTCACTGATGTACTTACTGGCCAGCAATAAACTTTCCATACTGATACCAGTAGAGATTTCCATACCATTTAACATATACAAGACATCCTCGGTAGCAACATTGCCACTGGCGCCTTTGGCATAGGGACAGCCACCTAAGCCAGCCACTGCACTGTCGATAACACTAATACCCATAGACAGCGCCACATAAAGATTTGCTAATGCCTGGCCGTAGGTATCATGAAAATGGACCGCCAGCTGCTTAGCAGGAACCTTCGCCAGTACCGCGTTCAGCATGTTTGCGGTTTTGATTGGCGTGCCGGTACCGATGGTGTCTCCTAAGGATATTTCGTAGCAACCCATCTCCAGCATTTTGCTGGCCACGTCGGCTACCTGCTGCGGGTCAATATCCCCTTCATAGGGACAGCCCAGCACACAGGAAACATACCCGCGCACCGGTAAATTCGCCGCCCGGGCCGCTTCACACACCGGCGCAAAGCGCTCCAGGCTTTCTTGTATAGAGCAGTTGATGTTTTTCTGACTGAAGCTTTCAGAAGCCGCACCAAAAATGGCCACCTCATCCGCCCCGGCCGCCTGGGCGGCCTCAAAGCCCCGCATATTGGGGGTTAGGGCACTGTAGCTTATACCGTCACGACGCTTTATCTGCGCAAACACTGCGTCTGAGTCGGCCATCTGCGGCACCCATTTAGGCGACACAAAACTGCCGGTTTCAATTCGCGTGAGACCGGCTTCAGCCAGCTTATCCACCAAGGTCGCTTTAACTGAAGCATCCAGTTTAACGGCTTCATTTTGTAAGCCGTCCCGGGGGCCTACCTCTACAATACTGACCTGTTCAGGGAAGCTACTCATCGGCTTTGAACTCCAGTAACTGAGCGCCGCCATCTACCAGATCGCCAGCTGCAAAGAAAAACTCTGTGACAACCCCGTCAGCCGGGGCCTTGATGGCATGCTCCATCTTCATGGCTTCCATAACCAGTAAGGTGGTGCCTTTTTTAACCAGGTCACCGGTGCTAACCATAGTATCCACCACCGTCCCATTCATGGGTGCGGCAAAATCACTGTGCAGACCGGCGTCTTCGGTTTCTCCCAAATCGGGAGCAACATAATGCATATCCACCGTCCCGTCAGTGCTAAACAGGGTGTAGTGGGTATGATCCTGACTAAAGCCGATACGTTGCTGATAGCCATCGATGTGAGCATGCAGTGCATGTTCATCGCAATGGCCTGACAGCGTAAACTGTCGATCATCATAGTGCAGCTGCCACTGATTAGGCTTGCTGGTGGTACCGGTGTGCACAATATTAACCTGATAGGTTTGCTGATTTATCACCAGCTCCAGCTGCTGTGTCAGCTGATGATTAGCACGCCAGGCCAGGGGAAGATCCCACGGCGATGAAACCGATCCAGACGGCGCTTCATTTGGCTTCTGCGTTAGCATAACCAGTAACGCCGCGGCCGGTAACAAAGACTCATCGTTCTGACCAGGCTGGTTAAACAGGCTGTCGTGGTGAGTTTCGATAAACGTGGTTACCAGCTCGGCCTGCCGAAAAGCCGGATGGGCGGCCACATTATATAAAAAGGGTAAATTGGTGGTTACCCCTGCCACATGGTATTCGCGCAGGGCCGTTAACAAGCGTTGCAACGCGCGCTCACGATTGGTGTCCCAGACCACCAGTTTGGCAATCATCGGGTCGTAATACACACTGACCTCATCCCCCTGAACCACGCCGGTATCGACCCGCACATGCTCAGACTCCTGCGGCGGACGTAGTAGTTTTAACGTGCCGGTGGCGGGCAGAAAGTCGTGCTGGGGATCTTCGGCATAAAGCCGCGCTTCAAAAGCATGGCCGTTAAGGGTCAGCTCACTTTGTTGTTTCGGCAATGGCTGACCATCGGCCACGCTTAGTTGCCATTCCACCAGATCTTCACCGGTGATTTTCTCCGTCACCGGGTGCTCAACCTGCAAGCGGGTATTCATCTCCATGAAATAAAAACTACCGTCGGCATCCAGCAAAAACTCAACTGTACCGGCACCGACATAATTTATTGCATGGGCCGCTTTAAGAGCAGCTTCACCCATTTGCTGACGAAGGGTTTCGCTCATGCCCGGGGCAGGGGCCTCTTCGATGATTTTCTGGTGACGCCGCTGCACCGAACAGTCCCGCTCAAATAGATAAACGCCATTGCCATGGGTATCACAAAACACCTGAATTTCCACATGCCGGGGCGAGGTCAGGTATTTTTCCACCAACATGATATCATCGCTGAAGCTGGCCATTGCTTCGCGTTTTGCAGCGTTCAGCGCATCTTCAAATTCACTCTCATCCCAGACCTGGCGCATGCCTTTACCACCACCGCCGGCAGCAGCTTTCAGCAGTACCGGATAGCCCATCTCATCGGCGTGACGTTTCAACGTCGCGGGGTTTTGGTCTTCTCCGTGATAGCCGGGAACCAGGGGTACGCCGGCATCCTGCATGATGCTTTTGGCGGCAGATTTTGAGCCCATCGCCGCAATCGCCTGCTCTGGCGGTCCCACAAAAATGATACCGGCCTCAGCACAGGCCCGGGCAAAGCCAGCGTTTTCAGACAAAAAGCCGTAACCGGGATGAATCGCATCCACATTCAGGGTTTTGGCGTGCTGTAAAATGACCTCGCCTTTCAGGTAGCTTTCTTTAGACGGCGCCGGACCAATATGTACCGCTTCATCAGCCATACTGACATGTAATGCGTTGGCATCGGCGTCTGAATATACGGCGACGGTACTGATCCCCAGTTTGCGGGCGCTACGAATAATCCGACAGGCAATTTCACCGCGATTGGCAATAAGTAGTTTATTAATCATGACTTGTTCTCCTGCCAGGGGGCAGGTTCTTTTTGCAAAAATGCCTTAAGACCCTGCTGCCCTTCATCACTGACCCGCACTTTGGCAATCCACTGACTGGTTTTTTCCATCAACGATTCATCGATAGGAACACCGGCCACATATTCCACCAGGGTTTTTGCCTGGCCCACTGCCTGGGGGCCGTTTTTCAGTATCTGAGTGATCACATCCTCGATAGTGGAGTCCAGCTCATCTTCGGTAACGGCTTCAGATAACAGCCCTAAACGACGGGCGCGGCGCGAGGAAAACACTTCGGCGGTCTGAAAATAGCGTCGACAAACCCGGGCACCCATGGCTTCCACCACATAGGGCGCAATCGTTGCGGGAATAAGCCCGATTCGCACTTCGCTTAAGCAGAATTTGCTCAGGCGGCTGCCAATGGCAATATCACAACAGGCGATTAGCCCCACGGCGCCTCCGAAGGCGGCCCCCTGAATCCGGGCAATCGTGGTTTTGGGCAGGCTGTACAAGGTCTGCAGCATCGTGGCCAGCGCCATGGCATCTCTTTCATTCTGCGCTTGGGAGTAGTCAGCCATACGTTGCATCCACTGCAGGTTGGCACCGGCGCTGAAGCTCTTACCCTCGGCCTGCAACACCAATGCACGCACATTATCGTCAGCGCCGGCCTGTTTGAAGTAGCCGGTTAACGTTTCAATCATCGCATCATCAAAGGCATTATGCTTTTGCGGATTATTTAGCGTTACCGTAGCAACACCGCGTGCATCAACATCGTATAAAACGGTTGATGACGTAGAAGAAGTAGACATTGTAAATGTGCTCCTTACATTCTGAAAATGCCGAACCGGGTCGGTTCAATGGGTTTATTAAGCGCGGCCGATAACGACAGGCCCAGCACCAGACGGGTGTCAGCCGGGTCGATGACACCATCGTCCCATAACCGTGCGGAGGCATAGTAGGGATGGCCCTGGCTTTCGTAGGTATCGATAACCGGTTGTTTGAAACTGGCTTCCTCTTCGGCTGACCAGTCTTCGCCCTTGCGTTCTTTCTGATCGCGTTTCACCTGGGCCAGCACCCCGGCAGCCTGTTCGCCACCCATCACCGAAATACGGGCGTTCGGCCACATAAATAAAAATCTGGGATCATAAGCGCGACCACACATACCATAGTTACCGGCACCAAAGCTGCCACCAATCAGTACGGTAAGCTTGGGCACATTCGCGCAGGCCACCGCCGTCACCATCTTGGCACCGTGTTTAGCGATACCACCTGCTTCATATTGCTTGCCCACCATAAAGCCGGTGATATTTTGCAAAAAGATGAGGGGGATATTGCGGGTGGCACACAGTTCGATAAAGTGAGCGCCTTTCAACGCACTTTCGCCGAATAAAATTCCATTGTTGGCAACAATGCCCACCGGCATGCCATAAAGCCGGGCAAAGCCACACACCAGCGTCGTACCATACAAAGGCTTAAACTCATCAAATTCTGAGCCATCGGTAACGCGCGCAATAATCTCGCGTACATCAAAGGTTTTGCGCGTGTCTTTGGGAATAATGCCGTACATTTCGCTGGCGGCATAAAGGGGTTCTTTGGCCGGTTTAGTATCCAGCAAAGCAGGTTTAACCCGATTTAGCCGGGAAACCGCATCGCGGGCCAGGGTTAAGGCATGATGGTCGTTGTTGGCCAACTGGTCGGCTACCCCGGAGGTGCGGGTATGAACATCACCACCACCGAGCTCTTCAGCGCTGACCACTTCACCGGTGGCAGCTTTGACCAGCGGTGGCCCGCCTAAAAAGATGGTGCCTTGTTCTTTAACAATAATGCTGACATCGGCCATGGCCGGTACGTAGGCACCGCCGGCGGTGCATGAGCCCATGACCACAGCAATCTGAGGAATATTTTTGGCCGACATATTGGCCTGATTAAAAAATATCCGGCCAAAATGCTCTTTATCCGGGAACACTTCATCCTGACGGGGCAGGTTGGCGCCGCCTGAGTCCACCAGATAAATACAGGGCAGATTATTCTCTTCTGCAATGGCCTGAGCCCGCAAATGTTTTTTCACGGTGAGCGGATAATAGGTACCGCCTTTAACAGTGGCATCATTAGCCACTACCATACACTCAACACCTTTCACCCGGCCAATACCGGCAATAACGCCAGCACCCGGTACATAGTCATCGTAAACTTCCCATGCGGCCAGCTGACTGATTTCTAAAAATGGGGTGCAAGGGTCCAGTAGTGCTTCGATACGTTCTCTGGGTAATAATTTTCCCCGGGAAAGATGACGCTCGGCAGACTGCTGGCCGCCCCCCTGCATTATTTGTGTGACTTTCTGGTTTAGGTCATCGACCTGCGCCTGCATGTGCGCCTGGTTGGTCTTAAACTCTTCTGCTTTAGCATTAACAGCGGTAGTAAGTACGGGCACGTGTCCCTCCAATGCAATTCAATAAAAAACCGGGGAAAGTCCCCGGTGTGGTGCCAGGGGTTAAATTACTCAGACTCTTTAAACAGCTCGCGGCCGATAAGCATGCGGCGGATCTCAGAGGTACCGGCACCGATTTCATATAATTTGGCATCGCGTAACAACCGGCCGGTAGGGTATTCGTTCACATAGCCGTTACCACCCAGCAGTTGAATCGCATCCAGCGCCATCTTGGTGGCCAGTTCCGCAGAATACAAAATTGCCCCGGCGGCATCCTTACGGGTGGTTTCGCCGCGATCACAAGAGCGGGCTACTGCGTAGACATAGGCCCGGGCCGCATTCATATGGGTGTACATATCTGCCACTTTGCCCTGAACCAGCTGAAACTGACCAATGGACTGGCCGAATTGTTCACGTTCGTGAATATAGGGAACAACCGCATCCATACAGGCCTGCATGATGCCCAGCGGACCGCCGGATAACACCAGACGCTCGTAATCCAGGCCACTCATAAGCACTTTCACACCCTGACCTTCACCGCCAAGAATATTCTCAGCAGGAACTTCACAGTTATCAAAAATCAACTCGCAGGTATTCGACGAGCGCATGCCCAGTTTGTCGAGTTTTTGTGCCTGCGAAAATCCAGGGGTGTCTTTTTCTACAATAAACGCAGTAATGCCTTTGGCCCCGGCAGAAGTATCGGTTTTGGCATAAATTACAAAGGTATGCGCATCGGGGCCGTTGGTGATCCACATTTTGTTGCCGTTAAGCACATACACATCGCCTTTTTTCTCAGCGCGTAACTTCATGCTTACCACATCTGAACCGGCATTGGGTTCACTCATGGCCAACGCGCCAATGTGTTCGCCGCTTACCAGCTTTGGTAGGTATTTTTCACGCTGTGCATCAGAACCATTTTTGTGGATTTGGTTTACACATAAATTAGAGTGAGCACCATAACTTAAGCCAATCCCCGCCGAGGCGCGGCTGATCTCTTCCATGGCCACAGTATGGGCCAGGTATCCCATGTCACTGCCGCCAAATTTTTCGGCCACGGTAACCCCGAGTAAGCCCATCTCGCCCATTTTTGGCCATAGCTGGTTAGGGAACATATTGTCTTCATCCGCCTTGGTGGCCAGCGGCGCGATTTCGTTTTGGGCAAACTGATAGACCTGGTCGCGCAACATATCAATGTCTTCGCCCAAGCCAAAGTTCAGAGTAGGGTACGGAGTATTCATGCGATGTTTCCTCGTTTCAGTTCAGACAGCTCTTCCCGACAACGGGTCTCTACTTCATCCAGCTCGCTCATCAGGGTGGTGATGTCTTCAAGCTGCTGATTCAGGACTGCCCGTTTTTGTTCGGTAAGCTGCAGCATGGTTTGTAGCTGCACCGCCGAATCTGGATTGCTATCGTATAATTCAAATAATTTTTTCACTTCAGCCAGTGAAAAGCCCAGCCGCTTTCCGCGTAAGATTAACTTCAACCTCACCCGGTCTTTATTACCGTAAATTCGGTTTTGCCCGGTGCGAGCCGGGCTCATCAAACTTTGCTCTTCGTAAAAGCGAATAGAGCGCGGGGTGATATTGAACTCACGTGCCAGCTCACCAATTGTGTAGGTTGGTTCAGATTTGTGATGATTCATTCCACACACCCTGCCTGTGATCATATTGCGTTAACGTAAATTTAAAGTGTGAATAAATTGCGCTAATGTGGTTCACAATTTGACACTTTCTGTGTTCGGGTTTACGTTAACGTAAATTGCATATTACGTTAAGGTAAAGTAACAATTACTTAACGTCAACAAGACAAACGTGATTACGCTACAGACCAGTTTTTTGTGTAACGGGTTTTTCACAGAAGGCTGGATCGACAACCAAAGATGTCTGAACAAATAAGGCAAACATATGATGAATAATGAAGCAGTGGTGATCGTCGCAGCAAAACGTACTCCGATGGGAGGCTTTAATGGCGCCCTGGCAGGGTTATCAGCAACCGAACTGGGCGCCAGTGCCATAACCGCCAGCTGTGAAAATGTCGATTTGAGCCAGGTGGATGAAGTTATTATGGGGTGTGTTTTACCGGCGGGTCTGGGGCAGTCGCCTGCACGCCAGGCCTCTTTAAAAGCAGGATTACCATTATCGGCCGGTGTCACCACTATTAATAAAGTTTGTGGCTCGGGGCTGAAGGCGGTGATGATGGCCCACGACCTGATCAAAGCGGGCTCTGCATCCGTGGTGGTCGCCGGGGGTATGGAAAGCATGAGCAATGCCCCGTATCTGCTGCCAAAAGCGCGGTCAGGCTATCGTATGGGCCATGGCCAGGTACTGGATCATATGATGCTGGATGGCCTTGAAAACGCCTATGATGGCAAAGCCATGGGCTGTTTTGCCCAGGGTACTGCCGATGCCGAAGATATCACACGTGGCCAGATGGACGAGTTTGCCCTGCGGTCGCTGTCACGCGCTAATAAGGCGATAGAAAACGGTGCATTTGGGAACGAGGTAGTGCCGGTGACCCTGAGTAGCCGTAAAGGCGAGACTACGGTGGATACCGATGAAGGCCCCGGAAGCGCTCGTCCGGAAAAAATTCCCGGTCTGCGGCCGGCGTTTAAAAAAGACGGTACAGTAACTGCGGCTAACTCCAGCTCCATTTCCGATGGCGCCGCCTCGCTGGTAGTGATGAGTGAGTCCAAAGCGCAGGCAATGGGACTAACCCCGTTAGCCCGAGTCGTAGCCCATGCCACTCACTCCATTGAGCCTGAAAATTTCACCGTGGCGCCAGTAGGTGCAATGGAAAAGGTTTTAGATAAAGCAGGATGGGACAAAGATGACGTGGATCTGTTTGAAATTAATGAAGCTTTTGCCATGGTGACAATGCTGGCGATACGCAAAATGGGCCTTAACGAGGATAAAGTCAATATTCATGGTGGAGCCTGTGCTTTAGGCCATCCCATTGGTGCCTCGGGTGCCCGTATCCTGGTGACCTTGTTGCATGCTTTAAAGCGCACTGAAGGCAAGCGAGGCGTGGCGTCGCTGTGTATCGGCGGGGGTGAGGGAGTCGCTTTAGCCGTGGAAATGGTGTAAATATAAGTTTCCAATAAAATAAAAATTATGTTTTTCGTAAGCAACTCTTTTTGTTGTGAATATTAAAAAAAAGCCTGGCAAATTTGTCAGGTTTTTTTACATTTGCCTCAAAATTAGACCATCGTCTAAATAAAAAAGACTTTTACATCAATGTATTGCAATTACCCTCAGACTCTTGCATATTTTCTAAGCGGGGGATGAATCAGTATGAATTTTCTCCCGTCTCTAATAATAAATCCAGAAAAAGAAACTCGCCAGAACGCGACACCCCTTAAGTGAAACAGACCATTAAAAGGCTGTAACCGCATGGAGTACAAGGGGCACAACGCAGCAGTATTGGGTAGTGATACCAAAAATACTGACTGCAAAACTATAAAAAGTGTCGATGGGAGACGCAAATGACGTTCAAGAAACATCTATTGGGAACCATGGTCTCAATGGCAGTCACCGCTGCTATGGTGCCTGCTGCACTCGCGGGCCATCAGGTTACCGTTGTAGAGCCAGGGAAACTTAAACAAGTTGGTCCGGCGCAGCCGGCCCGGTCAAAATCAGGCGTATACATTGTTCAGCTAAAAGATGCTGCAGCCATTACCTATGCTGGTGAAATTGGCGAATTAGTGCCAAACAATCAGACGGTAGCGGTTACTGGTAACCGCTACAACGCTAAAAGCAGCAAGATTCAGGCTTATACCAACAAGCTGAAATCACGCCAGCAACAAATCGCCAGTGCTTCCGGCACGGTGGATATTCTGCATAACTATGTGCATACCTTTAACGGCTTTGCAGCCGCGATGTCTAAGTCCCAGGTTGAAGCGTTGCGTTCCAACCCGGACGTAGTAGGTGTCTGGGAAGACGAGATGTTTACCATCGATACCGCCAACACCCCTGAGTTTTTAGGTTTGACTGGCCCGGGCGGTCAGCATTCTTTAGGCATTAAAGGTGAAGATGTGGTGGTGGGTATTCTGGATACCGGTATTACGCCAGAAAACCCCAGCTTTGCCGACGATGGCAGTTACTCAGATCCAGCAACACTGGGCTGGAACGGTGAGTGTGTTACCGGCGAAGACGAAACCTTTTCCTGTAACAATAAACTCATTGGTGCACGCTATTATGGCGACACTTTTGCATCGGTGTATGACATACAAACCGAGCTGGGCGAGTTTTTAAGCCCCCGGGATGCCGATGGACATGGCAGCCATACTGCCAGCACGGCAGCGGGTAACGAAGATGTGGTAGCCATGAGAAATGGTGCCGAACTGGGTGTCATGTCGGGTATTGCGCCCCGCGCCCGGGTTGCCGCTTATAAAGTATGCTGGAACTCAGATTACACCACGCCAGAGGGCGAAGATCAGGCTGGTTGTTTCCCAACGGACTCAATGGCGGCTATCGACCAGGCGGTTGAAGATGGCGTAGATGTTCTTAACTTTTCCATTGGTGGTAGTCGTACTGACTTAACTTACCCTTCTACCTCTGCCATGTTACGCGCCGCCGATGCGGGTGTATTTGTAGCCGTATCAGCAGGTAACTCCGGTCCCGCGGCCCAGACCATCGGTACGCCGGCTCCCTGGGTCACTACAGTAGGTGCTTCAACTTATGACGGTGAAAGCAAAACCAACGCCATGGTGGCCTCCATTGGCGATAGTGAACAGCGGTTCAGCTTTGTAGAAGGTTCAATTACCAAACCATTGTCTGAAACTGGCCCGATTGCAGGCGAACTGGTGTTAGCCGAGCCGCTACGCGCTTGCTATGATGACGGCGCAACCCCAACTCCTCTTGCTAACGCCGATGAAGTCAACGGTAATATTGTCCTGATTCAGCGCGGTGACTGTGCCTTTTCTCAAAAAGTCACCCGTGCGGTAGAGTCTGGTGCTTCAGCAGTAGTGGTGTATACGGTTGAAGGTAACCCTATTACCTCGTTGGGCGGCGATTATGTCGGTGAAATCCCAGGCGGTATGATTGGTGCCCAGGAAGGTGATAGTCTGGCTGCTGCTTTGTCTAACGATGAAGCGGTATCGGTAGAGCTTAGTGCTTCTATCTTTATGGATCAGACCGAAGTAGGCAATATGATGGCCGGATTCTCCTCTCGCGGTCCGAATGCCTCCACCCTGGATATTATCAAACCTGACATTACTGCTCCGGGCGTTCGCATTCTCGCAGCCACCACCGATACACCCATGTTTGGTGAAAAAGGCCAGCAGGTGGCGTACCTCAGTGGTACCTCAATGTCATCGCCGCATATTGCGGGTATGGCAGCCTTGCTGATGGGCCAGCACCCAGACTGGACGCCGGCTCAGGTTAAGTCCGCCTTAATGACTACCGCGTATCAGGATGTTACCAAAGAAGATGGTGTGATTCCGGCTGACCCATTTGATTTTGGGGCGGGCCATGCCGCGCCGGTTAGCGCGATGGAACCAGGCCTGACATACAATGCTGAATTCCTGGACTACATGGCCTTTATGTGTGGTTTGGAAGAAGATGCCTTTGTAGCAGAGGCCAGCGGCTACCCTTGTGGTGCCTACGAAAATGCCGGTTTCTTGACCGATCCTTCACAACTTAACTATCCCTCAATTGCAATTGGCGAATTGCAGGGTAGCCAAACGGTATTCAGAACCGTCACTGACGTGTCGGGAATGGGTGGCGACTATACCGTTAGCCTTGAAGGTCTGGAAGGCCTGGATGTCTCGGTCGCAACCTACAATGGCGATGGTGAACTGACAGAAAGCGATAATGTGGTGGTATCAGAAAACGGTCAGGCGGCGTATGGCATTACGTTTGAGAAAAACAGTGATGCGGTCATCGGCCAGTGGATTTTTGGTGCTGTAACTCTGACCGGTGCAGATGGCAAAGTGGTTCGTAGTCCTATTGCGGTTATGCCTGCGGTGGATGTACAAATTGATGTGCCTGATTCGGTCTCGCTTGAACTACGACGCGGTCGTGCCTCGTTCCCGGTACAGATGAATTATTCCGGGCGCACCAGCATTGATTATGCGGGATTGGTTGAGGCTGAATACTACAACGATCAGGTGACACAGGATCCTTCACAGACCTTTGAATTCCTGGGGGCAGGAACGGTTTACACCACCTGGTCGGTTCCTGCAGGCTCTACCGTAGCGCGTTTCTCAATGCGTGATGAACTGGTAGAAAAAGACGGCGCGGATCTGGATTTGTACGTTTACCGTTGTATTGAGTTCTCGTGTACAGAGCTAGACTCTTCACAAAACGCAGGCTCTAACGAAGATGTTATTCTGACTAATCCTGAGCCGGCTGCCGGCGAGCTGCCAGGTAACTTCTACCTGACTTTCGTTCATGGCTGGTATGTGCCTGAAGGCATTACAGACTTTAGCGTTCAGGGCTGGGTGGTTGATGAGAAAAATCGTAATACCCGGGTTACCTCATCACGCCGTGCTATAGACGGACGCTTCAACAATGTCAACGTAGTGACCCGTGGTCTTAGCGAAGGCATCCATATGGGTAGCGTCAGCTTCTATGACAGCGAGGGTAACCTGCAGGGCACCACCGTAATGGAAGTTCGTAACTAATAATAACAATAAAAATGAAAACGGGGCTTCTGATAGGAGCCCCGAAACAATAAATACAGGAATACACAATATGATGTCTTTAAAAAGATTATTTTGTTCTGCAGCATTATTGGTCACCGCAGCTACGGCTTCTTTGTCAGCAAATGCTGCCTATATAAATCAACAGGTTAACGTAGGTGGGGCTACTATTGCTTCTATCGGTGTTGACATGGATCCTACTGCGTTTGGTGAATACTTTATGACCGGTGGGGATCTGACCAGAGCAGATAGTTTCTTTAACCCAGATCTATTTGTATTAGAAAGCTTTACCTTCCTTGGCGAAGAAATTGATGTAGCTAACGATGTTTATCAATTCGACATTGTGCAGGATTTAACAGACCTGACCAAGGGCTTTGATTTTCTTGCCTTTGATATCGATACCCAGGCGTTTGGCGAAGCCGGGGCAGCGGTAAGTTTTTATTTTGATCGCGCGTTTCCAATGGATAGTTATATCGAAATTTTCGGCCCGGACGGAGAGTTCATAGATGCGGCTTTCGCCAGTGATGGTGTTGAGTTTTCAGTAGTACCTGAACCATCGGTACTGTCCGTTTTTGCCCTGGGAATGATGCTATTGTTGACGGCCCGCCGCCAACGTCGCTAATAACCATTTCGATACGATAACAAGCCCTCTTTTGAGGGCTTTTTTATTGCTTTTGCCTCTTACTGAATGACATTAAGTTTGGTCATAGACTGGCAAAGCTGAGTATTAACGGCTATAAGTATTGATCCCCTGTATTGCATCTGCGCGGGGAAACAGAGATACTGATTAAATTATTTAAACATTTAAAATCAGGTGCTTGTGTTTAAAAAAGGGATCTTCTATACGCTGTTTTGCTTACTGGCGATAAACCCGGGAAGTGCACCTGCTCAGTCTGACTCGGTAACTTATTGCGCGCAGGAAAACTGGTTACCCTACGAGGGCGTACGAAATTCTCACCATATTGGCCTTGTGGCTGATTATCTGCGTTTAATCACTGAGCTCACCGGACTTGAATTTAAATCGGTAAAAACAACCAACCGACAGCAAAGTCTCAGATATCTGGACACCAACGAATGCCAGGTAGCCGTACTCAATAAAAGCTTCGGATTAAACGATCCCTCCATTCAATTTTCTAACCGCTTTATGGATATTCCCGAGGTGCTCGTCACCCGCAGTGGTATGCCGATGTTACAAGGCTACGCCGGAGTGGGAAAGCGGCGATTGGCAGTGATAGAAGATTATCAGCATCGCGATTACCTGAATCGCTACTACCCTGACATCAATGTGATTCCGTTAACTTCTGAGGCGGCGGGTTTTCGGGCGCTAAGGCGCGGTGATGTCGATGTATTGGTCGGGTCTTTATTAAGTGTTAATGCCTACCTCAATAAACCGGGAGGGGAGGATTTCACCATCAGCGGGATTGCCCAACCTTATGATGGCTTGCACTTTGCGGTAAGTGCCGAAGCCGCCCCATGGTTGCTGCCCCAGTTAGAGCAGGGCATCAGCACAGTTCCTGAAAGTCGCAGTGTAGCGCTATTCAAACAATACAATCCGGTCAAAGTGCGGCAACGCCCGCAACTTTGGCCGGTCATTTTTATGGTTGCCGTAGCTTTGGTGTTTGTCGGTGTGGTTATCTGGCGCCAACGGGTCTTAAGCGAGTTTAGAAAAACGTTGCACAATCAATCAGCTGAACTTGCTTCACAGCAGGCTCTGGTGCTGGAAAAAAGCCGTACTATTGAATTTTTAACCATCCATGATGCGATTACCGGTTTGTATAACCGTAACCATTTTATATTAAAAGGCGAAGAAGAGATTTCCCGATTTATCCGCTTTCATTCGCCGGCTTCGCTCGTGGTTATGGAGCTTATCGGAGTCAAGCCGGTTACGGACGAAGCCAACAAGCAAAGTGATGCTTTTTTTCTGCGTACTATCGGAAAAGCCTGTATCGCCTCGGTGCGTGAAGTTGATGTAGTCGCACGCTGGAGCAATGATCAACTGATTTTTCTGTGTCCCCAAACGGCGCAGGAGGATGCGACCACTCTTGCTCATCGTTTGCTGTACAGCATTGAAAACGCCGCCGCAGAAGCCGGTTTTGAAGTAAATATTGCCGCCGGCGTAGCCGGCCTGCAAAGCAACTGGTCGTTTAATGACTGGTACGAGCAAGCCTGTAGCATTTTGTACCAGGCCCGACGCCAGGGCGGCGGTGTGGTCAGTCTGGACTATTATTAACCCCTGCAGCGGCAACGCTGGCAGGGGCCAGGGGCAACTTACTTTTCTACAAAGCCCTGATTGGCTTTTATCGTAAGAGGGTGATACCCGGACTTTGCTTCGTTAAAGGCTTTTGTGGCAAAAGCTTTGCCCTGCGGAGTTTTGGACAATTCGCGATACAAGGGTTTAACCAGCTTGTTACGGCCGATATTGACCAGATACTCGTATAGCCGATCGTAGGCAGGTTTGTATTCATTTTTAACGGCAATCATCAGCCAGCTATGGGCAATTTCATTGTTTTGAGAGCTGGTTAAATTGAACTGAGAATCCAGTGCCTTAAGCTGCTTTTCAGATAATTGCTGGGGCAGGTTGTTGAGAAAATACAGCCATTCGTGCGTGGTCCAGGCCTGAGTATCAATCTCTGTTGCTGCGATGTCCTGTTTCAGCCAGGCATTGCGAATTTTGTCGATATCAGAAAAAGCATCTGATTGAGGTACCGGCGCGCCTTCGGGTAAACCGGGTTCAAAAATCCACTGTTTGATGCGTTGTTTACTGAGCTTTTCAGGGTACTGTTTAAGCAATGTTTCCTCTAAATAATCAATAAAGCTTTGAGTAGTGATACTTTGAAAAGAGAAGTGTTCAAAGTAATCCATCAAAAAGGCATCAAAGTTTTCCCGTCCTACTTTGTGCTCGATTTCACGAAGCATCAGCGCGCCTTTTTCGTAGGGAACATCGGAAAATACGTCATCCGGGTTACGGCCCCGAAGGTCAATAGCCAGTATTTCATCTTTGGCTTTTAATGCGTCAATATCAGCCTGCAGACTCTGATAACCCAATACCGCTTCCATATTGTAGCGATCTTCACCATACAGCTGTTCCATAATCCGGTAGGTAAGATAGGTGGTAAAGCCTTCATTCAGCCACAAATCGCGCCAGGTAGCGTTAGTAACCGTGTTCCCTGACCAGCTGTGGGCCAGCTCATGGGCTATCAGGGCTACCAGACTTTTATCACCGGCGATGACGGTTGGCGTAATAAATGACAGGCGTGGGTTTTCCATGCCACCAAAAGGAAATGAAGGCGGTAAAATGAGAAGGTCGTAACGATCCCACTGGTAAGGGCCGAACGCTTTTTCGGTCAGCTCCAGCATACTTTCAGTGTCTTCAAACTCAGCAGCGGCAGGAGCCAACAACTCAGGCTCAGCGTACACCCCGGTACGCTCGCCCATGGCCTGAAATTCCAGGTTGCCGATAGCCAGCGCAATCAGGTAAGACGGTATAGGCTGGGGCATAGTGAAATGATACTCACCATCGCGGGCAGTATCTGGATCATTGGCCGCACTCATTACTGCCAGTAACTCTTGCGGTGTATGAATAGTTGCCTCGTAGGTCATGCGCACCTGGGGGGAGTCTTGTAGCGGAATAAAACTGCGCGCGTGCACCGCCTGCGCCTGAGTGAACAAAAACGGATGCTGCTTGCCCGCGGTCTGCTTAGGGCTGAGCCACTGCACTCCAGATGCCGATGGCGAAGTCTGGTAGTCGATGGTGACCTGGTTGGCTGACTCAGGCAGCATAATTTGTAAAGCAGCGCCCAATTCGGGATCAGCAGGCTTCAAATCATAATCTACCTTTGTGCCATCCACTGTCACATTATTAATGTCTAAATCCCGGGTATCCACAATCAAAGATTTGGCAGCAGCATCAATGCGCTCAAAGCTTAAGGTCGCCTGCCCATGCAATACACTGCGCTCAAAATCGGCAGTGAGATCCAGATCCAGGTGGGTGACTTTGACCTGGTCAGGGTTAGAAAATGAATGATAATCGGTGCTGGCTTCAAATTGCTCCGTAGCCGGTTGCGGTTTGGCGGAAGCTGACTGGGCATTGGGCGTCGCGGTTTCACTACAGGCAAACAGCAACGGCGAAGCAAGCCAAATCCAACTGAATTTATTCATTATTATCCTTATTTTGGGGTAGTGGAAGATAAACGGTTATTGCTGACGATATGGTATCGCGGTGAGGACAACTGTCCAGCAGGTTTTTTGTAAAGCCGGCGTCGGGCGACACCAGCTTGTCGAGGAGTTTATTTACTCAGAGTGAAGCGGTCATCGGCATCTCGCAGCAGATACAATGCAAAACAGGCCCCCCACATTGGCCATGCGGCAAAAAACAGTAGATTGTTGAAAGCATCAACATACTGTGGAAATGAGGAAAGGGTAGAAGCGCCGTGTAAAATGAAAATAAGACCATAGGTCCAGCGTTTCGCCACTCCGGCCACGAATGCCAGAATCAGTAGCATCTGCAGCGCGCCCAATACATAGATAGCGACCTCGCCTACGCCTTTAATCGAATAAAAAGATTCAAAAATACGCGCCCCATGCTCAGGATTTACAAATTTATCCAGAGTCCAGACCAGCATGACTAAAAATACGGTCAGTCGCAGTACCAGTAATGACCAGCTGAGGCGAGACTGTAAGTGAGTGGCTAAGGGTTGAGACATAAGATTTCCTAAAGTCTGATATGATTTGATATGACACAAGAACGACTAAGCAATGGTTTTATTTCAGAAAATTACAAAAATTTTTTGTTTGTGCTGAAAGTTTTCTTATTCCGTATCGGTCGATACAGGTAAGCACACGTAACTGGAAAATTCATGAGCAATGTTATCGGCAGGTGGCGTTATCTTCATCTTGCAATTATAGGCGCATTGGGCGCCACCAATACGACCCACGCTCAGAGCGAGATCGAGGTCATCCAAATCACCGGTAACCAGGGCCAGCAAATCTCACTAAACCCCGGAGCGGGTAAAGCCGGCAATCTGTTTGGTGAAGATATGGCCGTCAGTGACATCCCTCGCGCAGTAACGTCGTTATCTGATGAAGCGCTGACCCGCTATAACATTACCAGTTTACACGACATTGCGCGGGTGGCCCCGAACACCTATGCATCAAGCGGATTTGGCACCCCGAGCCTGCCGTCCATGCGCGGGCAGCTTGGCGAATTGTTCCAGGATGGCATTCGCCGTCAGGCAGGTAACAATGGCTTCGGCTTACCCTTTTCGTTTAACAGTGTGGCGCAAATGGACATTGTCAAAGGACCGCCTACGGTGTTATTGGGCAGCACCCAGCGCAACGGCGGCTTTGTGAATATCCAAAGCAAAACCGCTGATTTGAACCATAATCGCGGCCTGGCTGAAATCAGCGCCGGCCGCTGGGACCGTTTCAGTGCCTCGGTGGACTATTCCCATGTACTAAAGCCGGGCAGTACGGCGTTACGCATAAGCACCCGGTGGCTTGATGCCAACAGTTTTTATCAGCATGCCAGCGAACAAAGTGAAAATGTCTTTATAACCCTGCGTCACCGCTTTAGCCCGGCCACGCAGTGGGATGTGAGTGTGGAATATTTTGATGCCCGCTACCCGGATATCGCAGGTATCAACCGGCCTACTCAGGCGCTGATTGATGATAATCTGTATATCACCGGCCAGGGTGTACAGCCCGGTGGGAGCAGGGTGCCCGGCGCCGGCGCGGTGGTCTCGCCGCAGGCACAGCTACGTATCGATCGTGCTAATGTGCTTACGCATCCCGATGACATCAACAACGCAACTACGACCATCTTACGCAGCCGCCTTGCGAGCGACCTGGCGCCCGGGCTACGGCTCAGAAACATCAGTTATTACCAGCATCTGGAGCGTGAGGAAATCGCCACCAATAGCTTTGTGGAAATTATTGATGGGGCCCATACCGCACAAAACCGGACTGAACTGGATATTGAGCTGGACTCCCGGCACACCACCACGGTGGGGCTGGACATCCGTTACAATGATGTTCTGGGTTACAGCCAGTTTACCACCGAAGCGGATAATCCTATTGATTTGACCGGACCGCTATCAGCACGAATTATTCCGCTTACTGAAAGTCAGCGTCAGAGGTTAGTTGTCCTGCGAGAAAATGTGTTGGTGTCACCTGGCGCTCAGTACGATATCAATAACGATGGCCAGGGCGACTTCAACCTGTCAGATACCACCGACTCCAGCACCTGGCAGACCGGTTTGGCCCTGCAGCAGCAGTCGCAATGGAGCCCACGGTTTTCAACTATTGTGGGAGTGCGAGCCGATTATTATGATGTTCGTGCGCAGGATGCCTTGCCCCCTGATGGGGTTGCCCCGGCCTCGGATACGTTTAATACCTGGCTGTATGCCGCCCAGTTAAATGCGACCTATGCGCTTACGCCCAGCGTAAATGTGTATGTGGCATTAAGTAACAATGATGCCACCTCTAACAGCATGGCCGGAGGTACTGTGTTAGGGGCGGGCAATACTATCAGCGCCGCGAATTTTGATACCGAAAACACCCTGTACGAAGCCGGTCTCAAATATGCCCCCGACGAAGCTTTGTATGCCGAGCTGGCCATTTTTGAGCAAACCCGGAGTTTGCGCAATCGTGATGGCAGTAACACCGGGATTAAAACCAATGGCTTTGAACTGCAGGCATTTTATCAGGGCGCGGACTATTGGCTGAACGCCAGCTATAGTTATCTGGATGCCAGATACGATGATTCAGCTGCTTCGCAGGGCACTCGTAAGGTGGCGGATGTGTTTGATAACAGCGCACCTGAGATCATACGTGGCACCGGGGCCGGGTCTCCTTCCTTTACGGCCTTCGCGCCCTCCGACTCACAGGCCCAGGGGGTGGTGCCCCAGCTTTTTGCAGTAAACGGCGGGTGGAATATCACCCCGGCCCTTGAGCTGGGGAGCAGCTTTACCTATACCAAAGCTTTCCCGCTGGATTTCTTGCAAACGGTATTTATCCGGGACCAGATTCGGTGGGATATAAACGCTTCTTATCAGGTTTCGCAAAATCTGCAGCTTCGTTTTGACATGGTGAATGTCACCGACGAAGAAAACTGGCAGCCGGTATTTGAAGGGGGGTATTTTGGGGCCGACCTGGTGATGCCAGAATTACCCCGCCATTCCAAAATCGCCATGCGCTATGCCTTTTAACCCCCTTATCTACACTATGAAATACGGAGAAACGTCATGCTGAAAAAAGCAGCATTGTTAAGCATTATTGCTGCCCTGGTGGCTGCTTTTTTTGTGTTCGATTTAAACCAGTATCTGACCTTGTCAGGCCTAAAAGAGTGGGTGGGGCAGTTCGGTGAATATATCGAGCAAAACCGGGTTTTAAGCACCAGTGTATTTTTTGCCATTTATGTGGCGGTAACCGCCTTATCATTACCTGGCGCGGCAATTCTGACCCTGGCCGCCGGGGCATTGTTCGGGCTGTGGCTGGGATTATTGCTGGTCTCGTTTGCCTCTACCCTGGGGGCCACCCTGGCCTTTTTGAGCGCCCGTTTTGTGTTTCGCGACACCGTCAAAAAACGGTTTGGGGAAAAGCTCAGAAAAATCGATGAGGGGGTAGAGAAACAAGGGGCTTTTTATTTGTTTACCTTACGGCTGGTGCCGGTGTTCCCGTTTTTTTTAATCAACCTGTTGATGGGACTGACCAGTCTGAAAACCCGAACCTTCTATTGGGTCAGTCAGCTAGGCATGCTTGCCGGAACGCTGGTGTATGTGAATGCGGGGACGCAGCTGGCACAACTTGATTCGTTGTCGGGTATTGTGTCACCCGATCTGATCTTAAGCTTTGTATTACTGGGTATTTTTCCGTGGATTGCCAAAGCTATTGTGGCCATCGTAAATCGCAGACGAGTGTACAAAGGCTATGCAAAGCCGGCATCGTTTGACCGTAATCTGGTGGTTATCGGGGCCGGTGCCGGGGGCCTGGTAACCAGCTATATTGGCGCCGCGGTAAAAGCCAAAGTCACCCTGGTAGAGGCCTCGGAGATGGGCGGGGACTGCTTAAACTATGGCTGTGTCCCTAGCAAAGCGTTGATAAAAAGTGCCAAAGTCGCCAGTCAGTCAGCCAATGCCAGTCGCTATGGGTTAACCGATACGCCGGTCGCCATTTCATTTAAACACGTAATCAACCGGGTCCATGAGGTGATAGCGGCCATTGCTCCTAATGACAGCGTAGAGCGGTACACCGACCTGGGCGTTGATGTGGTAAAAGGATACGCTAAAATTATTGACCCATGGCGGGTGGAAATCACCGGGGATGATGGCCAGGTGCAGACTCTTACCACTCGCAGTATTGTGGTCACTACCGGGGCACGGCCCTTTGTACCGCCACTAAAAGGCATCGAGCAAAGTGGCTATGTAACCTCGGATACTATGTGGAATGCCTTTTCCCAGCGGGACCATGCGCCGACGCGGCTGGTGGTATTGGGCGGCGGTCCCATAGGCTGCGAGCTGGCCCAGGCGTTTGCGCGTCTGGGCAGTCAGGTCACTATTGTTGAGCAGGCCGGACAGATTATGGGGCGTGAAGATGCGGAGGTGGCCCGTTTTGTTACCGATACGCTGCGCGAAGCAGGCGTTACCGTGCTCACCGGTCATAAAGCCGAAGAATTTACCCAGGTAGCTGGCGGGCGTCAGCTCCTGGTTAGCCATAACAAGGCTCATAAAACCATCGACTATGATGAAGTGATTGTCGCGGTGGGCCGTAGAGCCCGGCTGGAAGGCTTTGGTCTGAAAGAACTGGGGATCAATTTTGACCGTACCATCGACGCCGACGAATTTCTACAAACCCGGTTTCCGAATATTTATGCCGCCGGCGATGTGGTGGGGCCCTATCAGTTTACCCATGTAGCGGCGCATCAGGCGTGGTATGCCGCGGTCAATGCACTATTTGGAACCTTTAAAAAGTTTAAAGTCGATTATCGGGTGATTCCCTGGACAACTTTTGTGGATCCTGAAGTGGCCCGCGTCGGACTTAATGAAACCGAAGCCAAAGACAAAAATATTGAGGTGGAAGTGACCCGGTATGAATTTGCAGAGCTGGATAGAGCGGTTACTGAAAGTGCCCGTCAGGGCTTTATAAAAGTGCTGACGCCTCCGGGTAAAGACACCATTTTAGGTGTGACTATTGTCAGTGAGCATGCCGGCGATCTACTGGCAGAGTTTGTCCTGGCGATGAAGCACAATCTGGGGCTGAATAAAATACTGGGCACTATCCATGCTTATCCCACCTGGGCCGAAGGTGCCAAGTATGCCGCAGGCAACTGGAAAAAAGCGAACAGCCCGGAATCACTGTTAAACTGGGTGGAAAAATATCATACATGGCGTCGGAAATGAGAAAGACACTGCTGTTAATAATGCCCTGGTGGATGCTGATCGCCAGCGCCAGCGCGGCGGGTGACTTACACCAGCCCTTTGATGCGCTGTTAAAGCAGCATGTCGTCACGATATCGCCCCATAGTACGGCGGTGGATTATGCTGCGCTGACCAGGGACCAAGAGCAGTTAAACGCGTATCTGTCGGCATTGGCGGCAGTGGATAAAGGCCAGTATGCACAGTGGACGCCCCGGGCACAGCTGGCATTTTTAATTAATGCGTACAATGTCCATACCCTGGCCCTGATTGTAAAGCATGATGAAAAAATTGGGTCTATCCGCGACATTGGTGGTTTTTTCTCCTCGGCCTGGGAACAGCCGGTGGCCTTCTTACTGGGCAAAAAGCGCACTCTGGATGAGATTGAACATGGCATGATCCGCGGGCAACAAAAGGGGTGTGACGGCTTTAATGAGCCCCGCATTCATTTTGCGGTAAATTGCGCAAGCATTGGCTGCCCGGCGCTTCGCGAAGAGGCTTATCGTGGAGGCAAACTGGATCAACAGCTGGAAGATCAGACGCGCCGATTTCTGGCGGACACCAGTCGAAACCGGATGGCCGGGGATGTGTTACAGGTTTCAAAGATATTTGACTGGTACAAAGCCGACTTTACCGCTAACGGCCAGAGCCTCACAGGCTTTTTTCGCCAATATGCCGAAGCCATGCAACTGAGCGAGTCACAGCAGACCCGGCTGCAAAACCACACCATTGAAATTGAATTTCTGGACTATGACTGGTCATTAAATGCGACTCGGTAATGCCAGAATTATTCTTTTATTGATGTGGGTCGGGTGGATGAATAACGCCGCGGCCACCACGGTACAGTTTTTTGCCTGGGGAGGCAGCCCCCAGGTAAATCAGTATCTACAGTGGGTGTCCACACAAACTCAGACACGTTTCGGTATAACGGTTAATCATGTCAAACTGGCTGATACCAGTGATGCAGTGACCCGGGTGCTGGCCGAAAAAGCCGCCGGTAATACTGCCAGTGGTAGTATTGATCTGCTGTGGATTAATGGTGAAAACTTTGCGGCGATGAAGCAGCATGATCTGCTGCTTACCGGCTGGGCCGAACAGCTGGGCAATTTCAGCCTGACCTGGCCTGCCGAAAATCCTTCAATGCGAATGGATTTTGGGATCCCTACAGAAGGTCAGGAAGCACCATGGGGTAAGGCCGCCATGGTGTTTTACTACAACCAGCGGTTGCTGGCGCAGCCCCCGGCCTCGCTTGGCGAACTACTCACCTTCGCCAGGGAGCATCCGGGGCGTTTTACCTATCCGTTACCCGATGACTTTCTGGGGATCAGCTTTTTAAAGTACGCGGCCCTCACCCTCAATCCGGCATCACGGTCACTCATGTATAAACCGGTCACCGAGCCGGCGCTGACTACCATCAGCGGACCGCTGTTTACCTATCTGGATACCTTGCATCCGTTACTGTGGCAACAGGGTGAATTTTTTGTCCGGCAGGCATCGATGCTGCAACAGTTGTTCAGTGATAATGAAATATTGCTGGCTTTTTCGTTTACTGCTGCAGAAATACCGGCAGCGGTATCCCGTTATGATTTGCCCGAAAGTACGCGTACCTATGCAATGGACGATGGTAGTTTGTCTAATGTCCATTTTGTCACCATCCCGTTTAACAGTGCGCGGACAGAGGCTGCCAAAACAGTGGCCAATTTTTTGTTATCCCCCGAAGCGCAGGCGTACAAGCAGCGCCTCGACGTATGGGGCGATGAAACGGTGCTGGCTATGGAGGCTTTAACACCTGCACAACGTGACATGTTTCAGACCCGGTCGCATCCGGCTGCGCTGGCCCCTGGGACGTATCAGCAGCTTCTGGCCGAGCCCCATGCCAGTTGGGCGCCGGCCTTACGCGAGGCCTGGTATGCCCGTTACGGGGCGCGGCTGTAAATGAGATTTATTAACGTACTGAAATGGGCGCGTTTAGCGTTTTATACTCTGTTGTTGGTCCCTGTTACGGTTGGAGTAATGGGGGTGGTGTTACCGGCCCTGGGGTATTTTCCGGCCCTGGGTGAGTCGCGCTGGTCGGTGGAGCCGGTTATGCGATTACTGGCGTACCCCGGGGTGACAAAGATGGCGGGGTTGTCACTATTTACCGCGTTACTGTCGACGCTGATAGCATTTGTGGGAACCGTGGCGTTATTAGCGCAATTTTATCAGCGTAAAGCGCTGGGTGTCATTCAACATGGGTTGAGTCCGGTACTGGCCATCCCTCATGCAGCGGCTGCCATCGCAGTGACTTTTTTACTGGCCCCTTCCGGCTGGGCCGCCCGTTTAACCGCCTTGGTCAGTGATAGCGTGCTGCCGGGAACTCACAGCCTGATGTACGATAACGTTGGACTGGCTATTGTGCTGGCGCTTGCCATAAAAGAGCTTCCTTTTATGCTGCTAATGGCAATTGGTATTTTGTCTCAACCCAGCGTTAAACAACGGCTTGAGGGGCAAATGCGGGTGGCGCAGAGTCTGGGTTATTGTCACCAGACCAGTTTTCTTAAAATCGTATTTGCCCAGCTTTACCCACAATTACGCCTGCCGCTGCTTGCGGTTCTGGCCTATGCCAGTGCCAGTGTAGAGATCCCGTTAATTTTGGGGCCGCAGAATCCGCCCACGCTGGCGGTGGCCATAGTACAGTGGTTTAACCATACCGACTTAGCTATGCGTTTTCAGGCCAGTGCCGCCGCCGTTTTACAAATGGGGGTGACAGTGGTCACCCTGGCCGTTTGGTTAACAGGGGAAAAAATCTGGCGGTGGGGGTTTTCGTGGCAACTGACCTCGGGTAACCGGTTTTGGGGAAAAACCTTTGCCCAATGTACCGCGTTGTTGCTGTTGGGCTTTGTCACTCTGACCACCTTACTTATTGTGTTTAGCCTGTCCAGCTATTCCGTGGCCGGTTACTGGACCTTTCCTGAGCTAATGCCCGCGCAGTTCACTCTGCTGCACTGGCAAAAAGCCTTGCAGGCGCTGAGCCAGCCCATTAGCAATACCCTCATACTGGGCTTTGCCAGTACCAGTATCGCCGTCATTCTGGTGCTGTTTTTTTTAGAAAGTGAGCAGCAGGGTACTAACAACCCCCGGCGGGGACCTTTAGTGGATAAGCTGTTATTTCTGCCGCTGATGGTACCGGGCGTGGCCTTTTTATACGGCCTGGTGTGGGTGGGACAATGGCTATTTGCTGATGCGGTATGGCTGCCGGTGATGCTGTCTCATCTTGTGTATGTCATCCCCTATGTATTTTTATCGTTAGCGGTGGCGTACCGGCAGCTCGATTTACGTTATGTGTATGTAGCCAGTAGTCTGGGTAAATCTCCACGACAGGTTTTTTTCGGTATCAAACTGCCCATGTTGTTTGCCCCGGTGATGGTGGCGTTTGCACTTGGCGCGGCTATCAGCTTTGGGCAGTACCTGCCCACGTTACTGGTTAGTGGAGGTCGTCTTGCTACAGTAACCACCGAAGCGGTAGCGGTGGCCTCCGGCGCCAGCCGCCGGCTTACTGCAGTATATGCTCTGATGCAGATGATATTGCCGTTAGTGGGATTTTTACTGGCCTGGTGGTTACCCACCGTATTATTTAATCCGGCAAAAGGCGCTAAGGCCTCCGGCAAAAGGACGAAGACTTGTTAGAACTGAATAATGTGTCCATACAGCTTAATTCGCACCCCCTGCTACAGGTAAATACGGTAATCCAGCCTGGCGAAATAGTGACCCTGATGGGGCCTTCCGGCGTAGGCAAATCATCGGTGCTGGCAGCGATTGCCGGGCTGTTGCCCGTTACCTTCAGCCTTAGTGGTAATATAATTCTTAACCAGCGCAATATCACTCATATGCCTGCTCATAAACGCCATACCGGGCTATTGTATCAGGATGCTTTGTTATTCGATCATCTTGATGTACTGGGTAATATCATTTTCGCCATGCCCGGTAAAAATCAGCGGCATAAAAAACACCGTGCTCAGCAACTGTTAGAGCAGGTTGGGCTGCGAGATATGGCCCAGCGTGCGGTGAGTACCTTATCCGGGGGGCAGGCCTCGCGTGTGTCACTGGTTCGCACTTTAGCCTCCGAGCCGGCCGCGCTGCTGCTGGATGAGCCTTTCAGCAAGCTGGATAGCGTAACCCGCATCAGCACCCGGGCCTGGATATTTGAACAAATTCGCGATGCCGGTTTGCCCGCGCTGCTGGTTACCCACGATCAGGAAGACGCCGCAGCTACCGGCGATAAAGTAATCAAGGTATAACATGTTAGATTCTGTGCTGACTCCGGTCATTAAACCCGCGGTGCGCCCACTAGTAAAATGGCTGGATAACCATAATATCAGCCCTGATCAGCTGACACTTTTCGGCTTTGCTGTAGGGCTGCTGGCCGTACCAATGATCATACTGGGTTGGTACTATGTGGCGCTGGGTATCATCTTATCTAACCGGCTGATAGATGGCCTGGATGGTGAGCTGGCCCGTTTTCAAAGCAGTAGCAGCAGTGCTGGCGGCTTTCTGGACATATGTCTCGATTTTTTATTTTACGCCAGTATCCCGTTGGCATTCGGCCTGGCCAATCCCGCCCAGTGGGGCATCCCGGCCATGGTTTTATTGGTAACCTTTATCGGTACTGGCAGCAGCTTTCTGGCCTTTGCCATTGCTGCTGAAAAATACGCCATTGATCGCCCTCAGTTTGCGAATAAAAGCTTCTATTATATGCAGGGGTTAACAGAAGGCGCTGAAACCATTTTATTTTTTGTGGCGGTATGTATCTGGCCCCAGTGGTTTTCGGCGCTGGCCTATATATTTGCAGCGGCCTGCGGCGTGACCATTGTTACCCGTATTGCCGGTGGCTATAAAACCCTGCAACGGGCCGAGCAGCAGCGGAGTACGCCCGATGCCTGAACAACAAGGCGTGATTCGCATCAGCGTGTTTTTAGGAATTTTTGTGCTGATGGCCTTGATTGAGGCGTGGTGTCCGGCACGTCAGGCAAAACTGACAAAAAGAGTGCGCTGGCAGGCTAATCTGGCCATGGTTGTGGCCGGGGCGCTGGTGGGCCGGGTGGTGCTGCCGGCTACAGTGGCAGGCGTGGCGCTATGGGCGCAGGAACAGGGCTATGGTTTGTTTTATCAGGTATCCTTGCCTGGCTGGCTGTTGATGGTGCTGAGTTTATTGATCCTCGATTGCACCATTTACTGGCAACATCGTCTGTTTCATCAGGTTCCGTTGCTATGGCGCTTACACCGGGTGCACCATGCCGACAGCCACGTAGATACCACCACCGGCCTGCGGTTTCACCCGTTAGAAATTGCATTGAGCCTTCTGGTGAAGGCGGCAATAGTGCTGGTGTTCGGGATCCCGGCCCTGGCGGTGTTAATCTTTGAGGTAGCGTTGAACGGCTTCGCTATTTTTAACCATGCCAATATTAGACTGCCTCAGGCGGTCGATGACAAAGTCGGGTGGTTTATTATCACCCAGCGTTTGCATCGTATTCATCACAGTCAGTATGGGCTTGAAACGAATAAAAATTTTGGCTTCAGTGTATCGTGGTGGGACCGTTTGTTTCACAGCTTTTGCGCCCGCGGTGTGCTGGATGATCAGCACCTGAAAATAGGGCAGAAAGATTGCCCGGCCACCAATGAAAATGCCCGGTTACTGACGTTATTGCTAATGCCGTTCAGGCGCACCGAGGCGTCTGAAACAACAAAGGCTAAACGATAGGATCGAAATGCCACTGATGATTGTCATAAAAAACCCGACTGCGATCATATTCACGCTCTGAACGCCAGTTGCGGTTATTCAGTTTTACCGATACCCCACTGTAGAGTCGCTTATTGGCAATAAGGCCGATGTCATTTTGGTAATCATCTTTCTTCTGGCGTATTTCCACAACTTTTAGCTCAAGCCAATGCAACAGGGCCGATTCCCCGTTGTACATTTCAACGGCCTGCTCAACCTTGGCATTAAGCTCACTGGGTAACAGTTTGGCTTTTATCAGTTTAATTTTTTCTTTGTGACGGGCATTGTTATCACGTAGCTGACGAAGCAGATCATCCAGCTCATCCTTGCGTTCAAGCAGTTTGCTAAAACCAGGACTGAAGTCAATTTTTAGCGTACTGCCGGAGACGGCACCCAGAGTTCCGGCACTGATGGTGCCCTGACTCATAATATCGCAGGCAAATAAATTGCCCATAGGCTTGTTAATCTGGCCGACGGTGACCGAGCCCCCACACTGAATCCGACTGTATGCCAACTGGCGTCCCACCGTGACATTGCCGCCGCACTGCATATCAATGCCCTGACCATGTTGCACATGGATGCTACCGGTGGCGGTCAACTGACAAGAGTAACCGGTGCCATCTTCCTCGACCTTGCCCATCGCGCCTTCGGTGATGATAATATCGCCGCCGGCCTCAATACGGGCAGACTCTACAAAGCCATTGATAGTGACATCGCCCGAGGCTTTTATTTCCATTTTTTCGGTGACATCACCATTTACCAGCACCGCGCCATCATAGGAAACATGACCGCTACCGACATTTACCCCGCTGCAAATAAAGGTATCGTCCACATCCATAATCTGGTTACGGTATTTAGGCATACCGGAGATTGTTGCTACCAGGATATTCGAGTCATGCTCGCTGACACTGGTACCTTTACCCATACTGAATTCCTGCCATTGGCCGGGTTTGGCCGCAATAATATTGCCTTTTACATCAAACCCGGGCCGGCCCTGAGTAGGCTCTGTGCGCTTTAACACAGGGGTGTTCACTTTTACACAAATGACTTCACCTAAATTACGCATGTTCACCCGATCATTGTCATCGACCTGAGGCTTAAGCACCCGTTCAAGAACATTTGGAACCAGCGGGAGAAAGCGGCTATTTCGGCCATCCTTGGGCGGCAAGCCGCGGGCTATTTCGCCCTCAACAATACTGCCAGGGGCGGCGCTACTGAGCTCGCCAAGCAGTTGCTCCAACCGCTTTAAGCTCAGGCCACGCTGAATGCCGGCATTGGTAGCCATATTATGCAGGATCTTAAGGGTAGGAAGACGCCCGCCGTACGGGGCGGTAAAAATAACGCCGGCCGTAAGGGCGTCGCCACTTATTTTGAATTCCACCTCGGTATTGCGACGCTCCCCAATGCGCTCCTGCACTTTAGTGTGATCGCCGGTTTTAAAATAATGATTGGCCTTGTCGCAGGCACTTTTTATGGTGTTTTGAGAAATATAAAAGGTTTTGTACTGGCCTTCGTTCAGCTCTTTCCATAAGCTTTTGGCGTCCAGTTCCCGCTCAAACAAACCAGGGTCGAGCACCATATCGATATAATTTTTTGTATCATCTAGTAAGATTGAAACGCCAATCATTGTTGCTTCCGGTTGGACAAACTCAATACAGTGACAAGCAGGCCACTATTTCCATGTTACTACTTACTCTATAGTGTTTTCATTTTGTCCGTCAAAGGTTTTCGGCATAGTGATACAGTGCACGTAAAATTGCCTGCTTGTTTGGGTCACTCCCATGCACACCGGATAAGCGTTCAATTTCTTCCAGGTACGGGGCCAGGGTTATGCTTGCAGGAGAATCCGGATCGGTAAGCCGGGCCTGGCGGTGACTGTGCCAGCGGTTAAGTTCAGACTCGGTCAGGGTGTGGGAATAATTGCGTGCCCGGTAACGAAACAACATATCCCGCAGCTTTTGATTCTGGGTTTTGTCAGCAAGTGAGGTCAGTTGTTCCGCCTCAGTCTCATGAACCTGTTCGCACCAGCGGCGTTCTTCATCGGTTAAAAACCCGCCGCTGTACAGCGCATGGTCGATATCATCCGTCATCGCTTCACGCTCGCTGGCATACACGCTGGTCAGCTTGGTAGCCAACCCCTCGGCCTGACTGAGCTGCTTAAAATTATCCAGACAATAGTCACGGTCAAGTCCCAGGCGTTCGGCGTTCTCCTGGGTCATCGCTTTGGCAGTCGTGACAAAGGGAGAACGATTAATATGAATGAGTTTCAGACCGGGGCGGGGCAGCCCATCGAGTTGCTCGGAGGTCATATACAATCGTCGCTGAAGCTCTTGTGGGTCAAGCTCCAGTAACGGCTGAATATCATGGTTCAGGTCAATGGCGATGATAGCATTCGCATTGCTCGGATGCGGACACACGGGCATTACCCAGCTGGCACACCCTTGGCGGGCGGGCAATTTAGAGGATATATGTAAAACCACTGAAGGCCGGGAAAAATCAAATTGCTTGAGCACATTATGCTTGCTGCGCAATGAAAACGCATAATCATAAAGACGGGGCTGCTGAGTTTTTATGAGTTTAGCCAGCGCAATTGTCGCGGTAACATCTGACAACGCATCGTGAGCGTGGCCATGCTCCAGTTCGTTTGCTGCACATAAGTCTTCGAGCTTAAAGCTGGGGCTACCATCGTCTTTTTGCGGCCATTTAATGCCGTCAGGACGCAATGCATAGCAGGCCCGGGCCAGGTCGATAATATCCCAGCGGCTATTACCATTGCGCCATTCACGGGCATAGGGATCAATAAAGTTGCGGTAAAATAAATGACGACTTACCTCATCGTCGAAACGAATACTGTTATATCCTGCTACACAGGTATTAGGCTGTGACATGGCCTTGGAAACCTGCCGGGCAAATTCGGCTTCGGTACTGCCATCGCGCAGCGATTGCTGGGGGGTAATGCCGGTAATCAGACATGCGCCTGGATTGGGAAGGTAATCGTTGGCAATCTGACTCATGATGTTGATAGGCTTACCAATCACGTTTAAGTCCATATCCGTACGAATAGCAGCAAACTGGCAGGGCAGATCTTTTTGCGCACTGGTACCAAAAGTTTCATAGTCATGCCATAACATGCTGGGTGCTGTTGTCATACGTTTTATAACCCGGTAGGTGAATGTCGCGGTGCAGTGTACACCGGCTGTTTATAAAGGTAAAAACCTGCAACGGGCGATGGCACCGTAATTGCTAAACCTCAATTGAAAAAAATTGTGTGAATGCGGCAACCTGGATGAGTCGTACGGCAAATACTCTCAAAATCAGAAACAAATTTTAAGGAATAAACCATGAAAAAAAGGCTGGTAACTTTGTTGTGCGGGCTAGGTGTATTGCTAGCCCCCAGTGTCTTGGCGGCAGATGTAGCGATTGTGGTGCACGGTGGTGCAGGCACAATTTTGAAAAAAAATATGACCGCTGAAAAAGAGCAGCAATATGCCGCCAAACTCGAAGAAGCCACCCGCGCCGGCTACGCTCTGTTGAAAGACGGGGCCGCCGGGGAAGAGGCGGTGGTCGCAGCTATTCAGGTGCTGGAGAATTCGCCCTTATTTAATGCCGGTAAAGGCGCGGTATATACCTATGATAAAACCCATGAGCTCGATGCTTCTATTATGCATGGTAAAAATCTTGAAGCCGGCGCGGTCAGTGGGGTTACCACCATCAAAAGTCCTATAGCGGCAGCGCTGGCCGTGATGCAGCACTCCGCCCATGTGATGCTGGCGGGTAAGGGCGCAGAGGCTTTTGCCACAACCCAAAATCTGGAACAGGTAGACAATACCTATTTTAATACTCCCCATCGATTAGACGCACTGCAAAAAGCCAAAGCCAGAATGGAGCAGCAGCAGCGTGAAGATGGCGGCCAGCAGGGCAGTGAGAAAATGGGTACCGTGGGCGCGGTAGTCATCGATCAGAAAGGCAATATTGTGGCGGGCACTTCCACCGGGGGCATGACGGCTAAACGTTTCGGTCGGGTGGGCGATGCACCTATTATCGGGGCGGGCACCTATGCGGATAATGAAAGCTGTGGTGTATCGGCCACAGGACATGGCGAATATTTCATTCGCTTTAACGTGGCGGCTGATATTTGTGCCCGGGTGCGCTACCAGGGGGTCAGTATACAGCGCGCTGCCGAGACCGTTATAAATGAAGAGCTCAAAGGGGCCGGCGGGACCGGGGGAGTTATCGCTATGGATAAGCGCGGAAACATTGCGATGCCTTTTAATACGTCAGGAATGTATCGGGCCAGTATTAACACCGAGGGTAAGTTTACCGTAGGCATATACAAAGCGCTGATGAGTCAGGACGCGTCAACCAAACAGGCGAATTAATCGCAAAAAAGTCCTCGCTGTTTTTACCCTAAAGGACTAGTCTTAAAGTAACGCTGAAAATAATGATAGTCGGCGTAGTAAGAAAACTATTTAGCCTAAAATAAAGGTGCGACGGGAAGATAAACACCGCCTGCTCGCACTCCAGGAGGCACTATGGAATCGTTGCAGGTATGTGACTATATGAACCATCATCCGGTTCGCCTGCTGGCCGATATGCCAGTAGCAGAAGCCGTAGAATGTTTGCTTAACAGCGGACAGTCAGGTGGCGCCGTTATTAATGACCGGGGCCGGCTTATCGGCTTTTTGTCTGAACAGGATTGTATCGCCAGGATGGTTGAGTCGTGTTATTACCGTGAACAAGTGTGCCGGGTTAAAGACATCATGCAGTCGCCGGCGCTTAGTGTTAAGCCTTATATGTCGGTAATCGAGCTGGCGCAGCAACTCGTAAAAGATATGCCCAGGGTGTACCCCGTGGTCGATGACGACGGCATACTGGTCGGCAGTATTAATCGCGCTGCTGTCCTGAAAGCCATCGACAAACAGCTACGGGCTGGCTACGAAGTTGCCAGCTGACGTAAGTTTACCTGAGTGGGCTTCGGCTTAGCCGATAAA